>OGVR01000001.1_pt1 | contig 29268 bp, 68 predicted proteins | sample 1575841 | NCBI WGS metagenome assembly OGVR01 (sample SAMN07581526, study PRJEB24739) | freshwater metagenome
GTTTCCCAGTCACGATAAGGGGTTTTATGATTGCCGGAATTTCTGTTAAACACCTGCTTGCGAACCAAGTTCGCATTGACCTAGACGATCACGGACTAGGAGACTTAGAGATTCGAGACGCAGCTGGCCCACATTGGACACTTCATCGAGAAGGTGTTCAAGTGGGCGCCGCTAGTTATGACCTAGAACATATAATTATTGAAATTAAGCCTTGACTTTAAGTGCTCATTCTAGTAAAATGAGTGCATAAGGAGACAGAAATGTATATTGTTCTTATGCGATAGGATAGTTGTGGTCCTATTAAGCAGAGGTGCTTCGAGACCTATGAGGAAGCTGACGACTACTCCGGTAGTATGTATATCTTCTGTAAGCTTTGTGAGGTAGTTAAAGAAAATGTATGATCCCAATCAACTAGCAAATGAACTAGCAGTTTATCTCTTTGGAGAGCTTACTCCAGAGACACGAAGCAAAGCGATTAACTTTGCTCGTATGTATTCAATGGGAGAAGTAAAAATCTCTTCTATTTCAGGGCATTATCCTACAAAATGATTACAGTACAAATTGAACATTTAAATTGTAAAAAAGCACAAGAACTCTATGCCTTACTAGTCAATAGTGAGTATATCAGCAACATGAGCTGCGATATCAGCTACACAACCTTTTCTAGTATAGAAGTAACAGGCTCGCCTCAAATTCTAAAAATTCTATCGGAGCATTTTAATGACTAAGTTTCTAATTCCACTAACGGCTTTCGTATCACTAGCAGCCCCGGCCCAGGCCGAGAACATTTCTTTTGCTCGTATGAATGAACTAACTGAACAGACCGAAGTAGCTTGCCCAGCTGCTATCCGACGAAGCAATGGGGAGAATACCAGCCAGGCTCTTCTTAATATGGTATACACCCGTACTATAGAAGAGAAGTATTTTGTACTTAATCTTTGTAAGTTTTTTGTTCAAGGGAAGATTGAAGGGCTAAAAGCACATGAGTCCAGATGATATTGATTCCTTGGTATTAGACCTAAGCGATTTTCTAGTAAAGCAGCTACAGTGTGATATCGACGAGAACGACGACTACGAGGCCTTATCAGACTTTATGTTTAAGGCTCTAGATAAGTTTATTACTAGAGATAGGAATTATAACTGATGGAAAAGTTAGTCAGAAATGGATGCGTAGCAGTTCTTGTATCTCATGGGTACGGGGCAGGCTGGTATAGTTGGGAAGGAGATGAGGCTATGCTCTTCGATCCAGTTCTCGCAGAAATGCTAGAGGAGGGTCGTGCAGTAGAAGGGGACTCTGCGTGGCTTGAAAAGATCGAGCAAGTTGCTAAGCAACGATACCCAAATACCTATCTCGGAGGGTTAGACGGGCTAACTGTACACTGGGTTCCAGAAGGTATTCGGTTTCGTATTGAAGAGTACGACGGGGCTGAAAGTCTTTGTCTAGAGTCGGATTATAGTTGGATTACGGCATGAAACTTTGGCTTATTTCACAGACTGTAAATAGTAATTGGGACTATATCGTGACTCGGCGGTCGTTGCCGCGGAAACCGAAGAAGAAGCACGACATACATACCCTGATAACTGGGGCCTCCCTGAGGCAAAGTGGAATGGTTCAACATGGCTTCAGTACCTTAAGGGTGGCCGAGTACTAGAGTACGACTCAAGAACCTGGACAACTCCAAACCACGTAAAAGTACAGTTTCTAGCTGACGGATATGAAGGTCCCCCAGGAACTATTTGTGCAAGCTTTAATGCAGGATAAATAAATGAAAATAGATTGGTATAGACTTCTTCCTGGATACTGGTATCAGCATAGCCCTACCGACTGGGAGTGGGATAAGATACTAAACGAAAGTCTAGATGAGCTAAAGTCCATAAAGATAAGGCCGTACACAGCTACGCTAGACGGAGTTGAGGTTTGGACAAGCAACTGGCCTTATGCCTACGGTACCTGGTACAGCTATGGAGACCTATCAGGCATGCCTAGTGTTAAAACTCGAAAGAGACTAAGAACTGTTATTAACAAAGCCAAAAAGAACATCGTAGCAGATAAGATTCAAAAGATTAGAAATAAATAAACTTAAAATGGGCCTTGACAAGAGGGCCCATTTTTTGTATTATGGATACATAAGGAGACAGAAATGAAGTCGGCAGAGTATCGCTATTTTCAGGCTTACAAGGCGTGGAAAGCTGCACGTAATGATAAGTTCAAAGATTACTGGTGGAGTGTAATGGAGCACTTTCGTAAGGAGTTTAACTAATGGATATGCGTGAAAAAACTGAGCTGACTTTCGGCGAGGCTATGCTTCATCTTAATCAGTGCTTTAACAAGCGCGTATTTCAGATGCTTCACAAGGCTATTCATGAGGAGATTGAAAATGCTAAGCACAATGCTCGTACTAGCGACTAACGCTCATGCGGGGCAGGTAGACAAAGCTGGCAAGCCTTATATTCTACACTGCCTTAAGGTCATGCACTATCTTAATTCTGAAGATGAAGAACTTCAGTGTATTGCTCTTGGTCATGATCTAGTAGAGGATACTAAGGTAACTTATGTAGACCTTTGGTCCGCTGGCTTTAGTGCACGAGTAATTGACGGTATTCGCTCGCTTACTAAGCAGCGAGGACAGACTTACGAAGAGTACAAGGATCAGGTATTCTCTAATCGAGACGCAATGCGTGTCAAACTCTGTGATCTTCGTCACAACTCCGACATTCGTCGTCTAAAGGGCGTAACTGAAAAGGATGTTGCTCGTATCGCAAAGTATCACCAGTTTTACCTCGAAATTCAGGAGAGACTCAATGGATCGTAAGTTAGTAGAAGCAGTAATTGAACATGCTGTCGATCACTATGAGATCGAGGGTTGGGATATTCTTGTAGAGTGCTGGAGCGATGATGAGATTTGGTCGTGGATCGAAGGAGCTGCTTCTGAAAAGGAAGCTATTCGTCTAGCTGCTCAGGCTCTTAAGCCTATTCACGATCATCGTATGGAGATTATTAACGCATGACGTGGTTTTGGGTAGGTTATATTTCGATCGGTCTATGGATTCTTATGCCAGGACTTGTTTTTGCTTGGGATACGACAGACCATCACCCCATTCTAAAAGTAATCGGAAGTATAGTAGCAGTTCTAGTGTGGCCTCTAGCATTTCTGGATCTTAAGTAATGTTTAGAATTACAATTCCAGCATGGACTAATAAAAAGACTGGGGAGCATAAGCCTTCCCGGTCTTTTAATGCTGAACTAGTAGAAACTCTACTAGCTAATTCTCCACAACCACCAGATTTGATCTTTAAGTATTAGGGGGACGATGCTCCAGCAGGCGCATTTAAGCCCAGTATGCATGATCGTTTAGTATTTCATAATGAAAATAGTGGGTATATTATTATACCTAACATTCCGCCAAATAAAAGGATGTGGCATGATTTATCGTCTTGACAAAGCTTCTAATCCCGGCTATACTCTGGAAACTAATCACATCGAATGGATTCGGTGGATGCTAGAGGAAGGCGTGTGCGATTCTTGCAAGTGGACTAAAGCTGACTACGAGAAGCATATTGCAGAGAACCCTGAGGAGCTAGAGGGTGAGGACTTTCTTCGTCTTGAAGCAGAGGAAATGGTAGCTAAGGGTATCAGTCCTCTTACATTTAGTAAGTTTTTTCCTGACAATTATAAGAATCTGTCAGACAGAGAGAAAGTGGACTTTCTACTGCTTACTGCGTGTGGTTGTGAATTTTGGTTTGAGGAGATAGAGGATGTACAATCCTGATTTTTGGTGTGTAATTAAAATCAATTCTGCTGACCCACACTATCGCGTTTTCGCTTCATGGACTGGTGGGTATACCTATGGCAGCTCATGGCGTATGAATAGTGGAATTACTAAGTGCTGGAGCGATGATGAATTCTTCTACTTTGAAGGTTCTTCAGGTTCAGTATATAAGTGCCATAAGAATATGTATGGCTGTCATTGGGAAAGCCAAGGCGCTCTCAATAACTATATGAATCAACCGGAAGTAGCAGTCGTAGACCTACTCCCAGAGAATACTAACTGGCTAGAAATGGACTGGATTGTTTATGCGTAAGGAACTTGATGAAAAGCTTTGTGAGAAGTATCCACTGATCTTTCGGGATCGTCATGCTGATCCTAGAAAGACCTGTATGTATTGGGGTTTTGAGTGCGGAGACGGCTGGTACAATATTATTGATGCTCTCTGCGCTAACATTCAGGGGCATATTGATAATCGTCTAGAAGCGATCGAGCGGACTAGAAAGTGGAACGCTAACGTAAATGATCCTAGCTATGAGTGGACTGCTATTGTCGAGCGTAAGGAGCGTCCCGTTCCAGAGCCAGTAGAGCAAGTAGTAGCTATTCAAGTAAAGGAAAAGTTCGGAGGCCTTCGTTTCTATTATATGGGCGGAGACGACTATATCCGCGGTCTAAAGAATATGGCAGAGTCGATGAGTTATTGTACCTGTGAAGTTTGTGGGTCTCCTGGGACTACTAGAGGTGGGGAGTGGATTCGGACTCTGTGCGAACAACACCGATAATTTGTCTTGATTTGTCTAGCCGATTTCGCTATTATGGCTTCATAAGGAGACAGGAAATGACTGAGCAAGAGTATCTCGATAGGGAAGACTATCGCAAGTACATTATTCAGCAGCGCGCTCTTCGTTTGAAGCGTCGTATTGAAAGGATGCGTGAAAATGACAACCCGTATCACGAAATGTACGCGTAATCCTACTGCTTGCAAATAAGCCGAAGGTCATTCCCTCTAAGAAACTATAGGAAAAGAAAATGGAACTGAAGTACAATTATGAAACTCTAGACATTAATGGAGTGTCGGTAGCAGAAGCTATCGCAGCTTTACAGGCTTGGGAGACAGAAAATCCTGAAGCTACAGATACTGTATTTAATGTTTATTCAGACGGAGACTACGCTTTCGTAGAAATCAATTTCTACCGTCCTTATACTGCCGATGAGCTTGAGGCTATTAAGGAGGCAGAGCAGAAGGCGGCTGAGTGGCAGGAACGTCATGAACGTGAATTGTATGAGCGACTAAAGGAGAAGTTTGAAAATGCAAATTAATCTAGACCCAGAGCAAATTGCTCTAATCACCGAGAATGAACTTCGTTCTCTTCGCGCATATTTTCTAGAGCTTTTGGACGAAGAAACTCCGAATGTCTTTAGTACTAACCCAACCTACGATAAGCTTCTTATTGAGAAGCACTTGGAGGCAGCAACTTTGTTGCTAAATTGGTATGAAAGCTAAGCTGGCTTTTTTACAAGGAAGCTGATGCTTCCGAGTATAAGATACGAAATAAAATCTGTAGAGGTATAATATGAAAACTGTAACTGTAAAATTCACTTCGCGGTATCAGACCGGATATGGGGGCGATAAGTCATACGACTACCTCGTAGAGGATTATGTGGATGTAACTGCTGGCGACCACGCTGTTGCACATAACGGCAGCGAGTTCGCTATCGTTAAGGTACTTGCCGTAAAAGCGGGGGCTAGTGCAAAGGCTACTAAGACTCTTGTTACCATTCTTAATGAGCACGTGATTGCGAACTACAATAACGTGAATGCCAAAGTTAAGGAGCAAAAGGCACTTTTTGCTCGTCTTGAGCAGCTTATGCTGCAAGAGACTGAAAACAATAAGTACCGACTCCTTGCAGCTTCTAATCCGGAAGCAGCTAAGATTCTAGAGCAGCTCGGTATCAAGTAACTACTTTAGTGGGGTCGCTGAAAAAAGTTATTGACAGTGACCCCATATTGTGGTATAAGGTCTGCTATACAAAGAAAAGGTGGAAGGATGTATACAGAAGAACTGACACAGCTAATTATCACCGAGTATAGTGCAGATCCTTGCCGCGCAACCGTAGATAGGCTGTCCGAGGAACACAACAAGAGCCCCAGGTCCATCATTGCTAAGCTCGCAAGTGCTGGAGTCTACCAGGCTCCTCCTAGGCTCTCCAAGACCGGAGATCCAATTGTTAGAAAAGAAGACCTAGCGTCAGAGATAGGCGAATGGTTCGGCATCTCCGTGCCTTCTCTAGCAAAGGCCGCTAAGCTAGAATTAATAGCACTGCATAAGGCTCTTTCAAATCCGGATTATATCCGAGCGCATCTAGTGGATTTAGAGAATGATTGATACACTCATAATTGATGAAATGATCGTGAGAGCGGATAAAAGCTATCTACGATTCGGCCCTAATGAGTGGTATCGTTATGAGCCTTTTAAAATTACTCACGTTGCTGATTTTGAGTGGCTTGAGCAAATGTATGAGGATCAAAAAAATTAATCTTGACATTCGAGGTTGGATTTGGTATAAAGATTTATTGAGAGCGTGTCGAGCACCTCGCGCGAGGTCAGGGATTGCCTCAATTAGCTAGCATAGTAAAGAGACGGGGCCGACCCCGTGAAACCCCAGTGAGCTAGCGATTAGTAGAGTGAGCAGAGGGGACACTCGAAAATAATACTTGACTTTGATCTCAAAGTTTTGTATAAAAGATTATCAAGAGGCGACGTTCAGTCCACACGCTCTTGGTGACGTAACTAGGCGAACCTAATAAGACGTGCTAGTAGATGAATGGCTCGTGATGGTCAGCGCGCAATTTATTGACCTGAAACATTGCAGCTCTATGGCTCGGCTACGGACTAGCTAGACGACCGGGAATAACTGTAGTAAACCATTTATCGCGAATAATGGCAATGTGGAGTCGATAGGGACACGTGTAGGACATAGCCAACTACAAAGGGCCTACCTCAATTATTGGGAGTAGAGCGGCTATTACCCCCGTTGACAACTGACGATATAGTTGCTAGTAGATAGAAGTACCACACCCTCTACTGCAGAGGTGGAACGGTGGTCTACTTTACTGGAATTAAGGGGTATGTCCAGCGAAACATTAGTTTCGGGGCAACTCTGGCTTTCGGAGGTTGTGCCATCATTACAACCTCCCACTATACGAATCTAGTACGCAAGGGTAAGCTCGAAAGGCGATCCGCGTGAGCCGTGAAAATCACTGCTAGATTCTTATAGTGTATTAATACAACAGTAAGTCGAAAAGGGTAGCTCCCCTGGCCAAGCCCTAACTTGGCCTAGACTATTTTCTTAGGGGAATAATGGACTTAGAAAGAGATATTCTAAATTAAGCGGAAAATCTTATAAGGAACTAAAATAGCAGAGTAGCTTAAAGGTAGAGCAGCGGTTTCATAGGCCGTTTCGTACTAGTTCGACTCTAGTCTCTGCTACCAATAGTTAAAATAATACTTGACTTTAATCTCAAAGTTTTGTATAAAGGATTATCAAGAGCGATCTTGATATAGTCAACATTACCGCCTAGCGGTTGAGACAGGCTTTTCCGCTGGAGATTGTGCCGAAAACAATATTCCAGCTTTTAAATGAGCTTAGTAGCTGGTATAAAGTGTCGTTGGGTAAGTGACCGATTTTGGCTTTATAACTGATAACGGGGCATAAATCCCGCCTTACTAGGTTCTTTTAAGAGTATAGCTGGCAAGCAGGTAGTGTTTAGCTACAGGTCTAGTCGCGAGAATTAACCAATATAAAGGCGCGATCTATATTCTTTTAGTAACAGGTACTGACGCGTAGTATACTGTTAGGTAGAAACTCCTAGTGCACTAGAGAGTCTCAAGGCACACTGCACGGGCGAACAGCGGTCCCTGTCGGCTTAGCCCTCCTTTTCTGGTTGTGGAGCTAAAAACAACCAGATTTTACATGACACTAGCTCAAATTCAAGGGCGAAGTTTTAACACAGATAATATTGGTCTTACACCTTTATCACTGCGCTAGTGTCTTGTAACATTTACCTCTCTGGCTTAATGGCGGAGCACTCGTCTCTAACACGAGGGATATGGGTTCGAATCCCGTGGGAGGTACCAAGATTAGGAGAAAATACTATGTCAGAACAAGCTGTCGGCGGGTAGAATTTAATCCCTCCTTAATATTACCCTGAATATAATAAGTCAGCAAAGTAATATTTAGGAGAAAAATAAAATGTCTATCGTATTAAAAATAAAGTCCAAGCACCTGGCACTAGAAGCTGGTGTTATCCGTTTCGAAGAAAATAAGCTAAAAAAGCAAATTAGCTGGCACAAGAAAAGACAAATGCCAGTCTCTATTATGGAAAGTAAGCTACATAGTCTTTCTAGCCACCGAAAGAAGGAGGTTAGAAATGAAAACCGTGCTACTTTCCTGGCTAGAGCTTATATTGCAGGTAAGCCTTATAAGACGTTAGAGGCTTCTGTAAAGGATAAGTATACATTAACTTATTACATCCTGCCTAGAGTAGCATCTATGGTTAAGAAGTATCACAAGTATTCTACTACATTAGAAGATATTGTAGCTTGGGCAAAAGAATAACGCGACCGTTCTCCTGGGAGAGGGCTTTGGCTTCCAACCAAATGAAGTGGGTTCGAATCCCATCGGTCGCTCCAGATATTAACCTCGCATCGTCCTATTAGGACAGCACAACTACCTACACGGGGTTGGTAAAGGTTAGTGACTTAGCCCCCAAGTAGGCTCTGCCTGTGGGGATATGCAAAAGGTTCACCGTAAGGGGGCCGCTAAGCGTCGCGATGTAGCAGCGTTAAACTACCGCAACATCTGTAGTCGTTCTCAGTGTTGACGAAACGTCCCAAGTCACTCTTGGTCCGGTTCCAGGCTACCGAATCTGGCGCTACACCCTGTGCGAAAACTTTAGGGCGTCTTTTCTGCTAGGTTTTGTTGAAGTTAAGGTATAAACCTACCTGACAGCTCGGAAAGTACGGGCAGTCGTACTAACGTGGTGCGCAGCTCCAAGGGGTCGATCATCTTCGTGATGGTCGACCCCTTTTTCGTAAATAGTACTTGACTTTTCGCCCGAACTTTGATATATTGGGTATATCATCAACCAGACCCATTTTCACAGCGCCGAGCACGCGAGAAAAGGACAGAGAAAATTACGTATGAGTGAAGAACCTATCGATATTCCCGCAGCTATTGCGAATCTAGTAGAAACTCTAAATAGCATGGCTGCACACGCACACGATGTAGCTTATGCTAGACGAACTATGTATCTTGCTTATTTAGCTGAAGGATTCACCCCACAGGAGGCACTAGAGCTATGCAAAATTCTATAGGTAAGACTACTGCTATGATTAGCGCACTACCAGTTAATCCAACCAAACATATTTACTGGATAGTATATAATCAAGATATGATAAAACATACAGAGGCTCAGATAAAGCTAATTAAGGGTGAGGACTACTTCAATAAGTATGTAACTGTAGTAGCCAAGAATGATCCATCTAAGGATAGAGCTGCGGGGACTATCTATTTCGACCCCAGGCTGTTAGATTTGCTAGGAAATGGAAATGCGTGATAATATTCAAAAACACCTAGACGAGATAAAGAGAGTATTTTTGTCTCGTGACTATGATGACCTTACAATGGGCTATATCGTAGAAGACCACATCTATGCTATCCAAGCAATTTTAGATGGAGAAGATTAATGGAACTTATCCTATTAGGAGGAATAGTTAGTATCTGGCTTACTTATAGTACAGCAAAAGCCTATCAGCTACATAAGTTTAATGTCTATATGCAAAAAGCCTTATACGAAGTATATCAATCAGGTAAGTGGAAGAATCACTGTATTGACATTAACAAAAGCTATGAAAATATTATGAAGTCCCCCGCATGGGACTTTAACTTTGAGGAAATGGTTGTTTATGATTAAAAGTTGTGTATCCTGTGTGTTCGCAGAAGTACTCGTAAGAGAAGGAGAAACCTATACCTTCCTAGACCCTTTTGGGGATGAAGTAGTCCGAGTACACGGTCAAACAGTACTACAGTGCAAGGCCCTTCCTCCAGTTACTGGAACATGGCCACAGGTATCCACTGAGGATTGGTGTGGTTATTTTAAGAGGCCCTCAGACTGTTCTTGACTTTTATAGCTTTTTCATATATAGTCTTACTATGAAGAAGACAAAAAAGCTTATAAAAGATTTTCATGAGTATAATGCGCTAATGAAGCGGATTGGTTGTAAGACAAAAACACTAGAGGAATACATGGCATATCGTTCAGGTAAGATGGGCCGTACTTACCGCAAGAAGGCTCTTAAGTCCCCAATGGAAGCTAGTACTCTTCGACGAGAGTCTCCTAAGATCCCTAGTGGCGACACTTATGATAGTTTTTCTGCTCCAAAGCGCGAGAAGCAGTATACTGGCGACAAGCTTCTTGGTATTGCCACTATGCACAAAAGTAACGCTGTTCCTGTCCTTCGTAAGGAAGACGCAGAAGATATTGCAAGGATGAGACGATGAAGTGTAGAATTGACACAGATGCCTGGACAGATAATGGAGTAGTGTACTTTGTGCATAGCTACCTTAGACGTCCAAACTCTACTGCTGTAGAATTAGAACTAGAAGCTTCAGACGGAACAATTGAAAAGCGAGTTGTTGCTTTTCACCAGATAGAGTGGATTGAAGAAAATGAAAGTTAATATTGGGCCATATACTAGTGACCTTATTCCCGTTAGTCGCTGGAAAAATAGATACGAGCGTTTTCGTTCTGGTAAGCTTTATCACGAGGAAGAGGATTGGGGGTGGTTCGACCATGTAGTGTACAAGGCTTTTGAGGGTCTCTATGCGCTTGCTGGCCCCTTTAATCGCTGGAGCAATAATCGCAAACGGAAAGTTAAGATTCATATTGATAGCTATGACGTGTGGAACGCAGACCATACTCTAGCGATGGTTATTCATCCGACTCTTATCAAACTGAAGCAAGTACAACACGGATCTGGGTATATTGACCCAGAGGATGTTCCAGAGAGACTTCGCCCTTCAGAGGAACCTAGTGAGAAAAACGGATATGTAGATAATACACACTATGCTCGCTGGGAATGGGCTCTTGATGAAATGATCCGGGCCTTTGAACAGTGTGCAAAAGAAGATAAAGGTGAGGGACAATTTCACTATAACCTTGAACAGCTTGAAATGTCTTTAGAGCCTATCGAGGAAAGCAAAAACTATAAAGCTGTTGTATTTAATTACCAGAAGGATCCAGCAAAGCCGAAATATTGGGTTGACAATGAGGCTAAAAAGTTGCATTATGAGCGCATAAGCAATGGGCTTCGACTTTTTGCGAAGTATTACTTCAGTCTTTGGGATTAATATGGGTAGGCGACAGACTCAAAATATTACGGCAATTATCTTCGATAAGAAAGGTAAGGTACTTAGTGTAGGTAAAAACTCCTATGTTAAGACCCACCCAATGCAGGCTAAGCACGCGCATAAGGTCGGGCTTCCTGAGAAGATTTTTCTTCATGCTGAAATGGATGCAATTATTAAGTGCCGTAATCTGAGTCGAGCACACAAAATTGTTGTTACCAGAGTTACTAGAAGTGGTAAGTATGGTAATGCTAAGCCTTGTCCCGTATGTAAGTCTGCAATTAAAGAAGCTGGCATCAAAAATGTGGAGTGGACTATATAATGAAAAAGTTTAGCTGCGAATATAATCACATGGGTAAGAGGTATGTTCTATATTTCAAAGCCAAAGATTTTAGTCATGCAGAAGATATCCTAGAGTATGGATACCTACATAATAAGCTAGGTTTATTTGACTTTGCTGGTAACTATAGTGAAGTAGAGAAGAAAACTAGGCTTCGTGATGCTAAGTTTAATGGCGAATTAGGTCAAGTCATTCTTAGTATTCCAGTTTTTTGAGGTAGTACATGGATAAGTTTCTTGAAGCATTAGTTGATAACGGACAACTAATTTTTACCACAATTTTGGCTGCTTTTTTCATTTATGGAGCTGTTAGTATCTTCGGAAATATCCTTGAAAGAGAAGATGCGAGAAACCTACAAATAAAGCAACTGACCCAATCTTGCTATGCTCAGGATATGGTACTAGTCAATACCGATGCAGGTTACCGCTGCGCTACTCCTAAATCACTTGTAAAGGCAAACTAAAATGAAGTTTTGGCTTATTGTATTTCTTTTTACTACAGAAGGTGAGTATACTGGTAAGGATATTTACGAAGCGGCTAGTAAGGCTCAGTGTATTGAGTTTGCTGGCCAGGTTGCTAAGACTTTAGTAAATACTCAACTTCATTCGCAGATGTTCTGTGTAAGTGACGATCACTATATGGGACGTTCAGTAGACGAAAACATTCCGCTAGATGGGTACTGATATGGGACAAGCTGCTGTAGATTACTTTGGTATCGTTACTGTTGAAAGAGCTGTAGCAAACTACTTCGCTAAACATGGAGTCACAGAAGAAGTACGAGATAAGCTGCTACGTATGGAGCGAGAAGACGTAGAAGGCTTTTTCTCAATGGTCTCAGAGTTCGTAGAGAATGGTTAGTTTTAAACAAAAGCTAAAAGAGAAGCGTGAAAATCACGCCTACGTACTAGGAGCGAAGGCAGCAATGGAAGGGTATTCAATTGATATGAGACCTTTTCAATACGATGCTTTTGTAGATCAAGAGTGGCTAGATGGTTATCTTGATGTAGTATTCTTGAGGAATTTATGATGGAACTCCTTGAACTTGAAGCCTACCCTGGAGAACTAAGGAAGATTAGATCTGAGCTAGAGACTTATAAAAACGGCTATGAAGCTGCTATGAGAATTATTAAGTCTACTTACGCAGACAGGTATCCAAATACTTACTTTATTTCTGGAGAAGGCGGACTCAAAGATGAAAATAATCTTCCAGAACGTATTTATGTAACTCCTGCATATGGAGTAGACTGGTTTCAGATCTACGAACGTTCCAGTAAAACTCATGGACCGGAGTGGTAAAGTGATAAAAATACTACTATACTTTTCTATAATTTTTCTAGTAGTGCTAGGGAGCTACTTAAGTGTAAAAAATCTAAGCATAGAAACACTTGAATCTCTTCTGGAACATAAACTTCCGATAGTAGCTTGGTGCTTACTTGCTACTATTACTATTATTTTTATTATTATTTCTTTTTGAAAGGCTTCTATAAATGAATCGTTTTGTTAAAATTGCTCTAATTTCTGCAACCGCTCTTACTATTACTGCCTGTAGTCGAGTAGAAACTGGCGAGGTAGGAGTTCGTCGTACTATGAGCAAGGAGATTGAGACCGCCGAACTTATGCCTGGTTCATGGAACCAGACTCTATTTGGTGACGTCCTACATTTTCCCACTAAGGATGTTCAGGCAGATATTCCAGACATGACCCCTCTTGCTGCTGATAATAGCACTATTAAGGATTTTGATGTATCTATTATCTACTCTATTAATCCCTCTAGCGCAGCCGAAATCTATATTGAAAAGAGCCGCAGTTACCATGCAGAAACAGAAGAAGGGGAGCCCCTTCTTATGTATAACTATGTACGTCAGCTAGGTCGTAATGCAGCCTATAAGGTAGCTCGTCGCTATGAGTCCCTTAAAATGGCAGATAATCGTGCAGAGATTGAAGCACTAATCAAGTCAGAAGTAATCAAGCAACTCACTGCAGAAAATTTAAATAACGATGTAATTGTAACCCAGGTTCTAGTACGTGCAATTACTCCAGCTGATTCTATTGTTCTTTCCGCTAATGCTCTTGTAAAGGCCCAGAACGAAATGAAACAGAAGGAAGTCGAAGTAAAAACTGCAAAGCTTGAAGCAGAACGTATTGCTGCTCTTAACGCAAATGCGGGAGCTACAAAGTACATGGAAGCAACTGCTATCGTTACGATCGCAGAAGCTGTTCGTGATGGCAAGGTAAACACTATCGTTATCCCTTATGACTTCAAGGGTATCGTAAACGTCAAGTAAGGAATCAATTATGCCTCGTTACCTAGTTGAGACTGTTTCTATGTTTCGTATGCGCTACGTAGTAGAGGCAGACGAACCAGACCATGCTGCTGATACTGTAGTCATGGAAGAAGCGGAAGAATTTGGGCAGCATCATGTAGCAGAGAATATCATTAATATTCGAGAAGTTACAGATGAGGAAATTCCTAAGTTATTTTTCGAGGATCATCCATACTTAGAGAGCTGGGGGCCGGAAAAGGCTTTCAGTTACATCACTAAAAATTAAAACTTGACTTATCTCCCTTGAGGCGCTATAATGGCTGCTTCAAGGGAGATTTTTTATGCGTATTCATCAGATGAGCGACCTTCACCTAGAGTTCAATAATAAGTTTCGAGTCACTAACCATTGTGATGCAGACATTCTTATGCTTAATGGGGATATTTGTGTCGCAGACTACTTTACTAAGAGCGACGCTAGCCCAAAAAAGTATCTAGGGGATATTGCTCTAGACTTTTTTGAAAAGGCTGCTAATGCGTACTCTTATGTTGTTTATGTTCCTGGCAATCATGAGCATTATCACGGTGTTTTTACTGAAACCGTGCCTATTCTAAAGCAAGCACTAGCACATCTTCCAAATGTCTATATTCTTAATAATGACTTTGTGGAAATTATGGGGTATAAGATTATTGGAGCTACCCTATGGACTGACTGTGATAAAGGCAATCCGTTAGTGCTAAACTATCTTCAAGGATACTTGAATGATTTTAAGATTGTTAATTACTCTAAGATTCCATATAAGAAGTTTTGGCCTGTCGACTCTGTTATTGCACATAAAGAGTCTGTAAATTACATTGCTCAAGAGTGCGAAAATAGTGATAATGTAATTGTTATGTCTCACCATGCTCCCTCGGAGCTGTCTATTCATAGCAGCTATAAAGACCCTATGTATTACTATGGCAATCGAGGGTATTTTTCTGACCTAGACCAGTTCATTATAGATCGCCCGCAGATCAAACTGTGGACACACGGGCATATGCACAATAACTTTGACTACACGATAGGTAGTACTAGGGTTGTGTGCAACCCTATGGGGTATCATACGGAAAACATTCACGGATTCAATAGGGAGAATATTCTTCATGTCTGAACCTAAAAATATTAAAGAACTTTTAGAGAGCCCAATGTGGCAGGAGTTGAGTCAAATGCAAATGGAAGCGCAGAAAGAGTACGAACATAAGGTAGATGAGTATTGGGACTCGCTGGATTATGAAGACAAGCTAAAAGCTTTCTACGCGGTATGTAAGCGTATCTATAAGGGTGATGTTCTAGATCGGGGTACTTATCGTTATGTACTTTATGACGTTTTTGGATTCGGACCAGACGCATACGTACTAGGTATGGACTGTGGATACATGTATTTACATAACTCAATTGACGCTTCTATTGAGACCGAATTAAATGATTAGTGTAGAGGCGCTCGCAGATCTAGCAATGGAGGTAGAGAGTGAAGACCCGATAGATTGGGGCATGCTTTCAATAGAGGAACGAGAGGCCTACCTACTAATGGCAGCCTCTGTGCTAGAAAGAAATGATGATTGGCTTACAAATAAAGCAGTTATTACAAAACTCCTAGTAGAGAACTTCGTTCTCAATTTAAGGCTACTGAAATGAGATACTTTACTTATGTAGAACCTAGTATAAACGACGAGCCAGTAGAGTTTCTAATGTCAGAACAAGACATTTTTGATGAATACTGGCCTCACTGGTATTCAAAGATGGTTAAGAAGTATGGCAACGATCACCCGCTCATTAACTTTGAAAATTGCGTAGAAGACTGGGTTACAGTAAACTACGCTATAGAAAAGCCTCCTACTGCAAAGTAGGGGGCTTATTTTTTAACCTGCGCCGACTTGCTCTATTTAGAGTACAAGAGTTACGTGTGCAAATAAAGTATTTTTACCGAGCTATAATAAACAGCTTGACATTTTTACATATTATGATATAATAGACATATTATGAGAAAAAACTATACAAAAGACGAGGATAAATACCTAATAAATAATTACTTTGACTTAGGGGCCAAAGAGTGCTCTGAAGTATTGGGGAGGACAGTAGACTCAGTCAGAACGAGAGCTAATAGATTAGGGTTGAAGTCTAGTAAGAGCAATAGAAATAAAAAATGGACTAAGGAGGAGGATAAGATTCTTTTAGATAACTATTTGAGCATGGGGGTAAACTACTGTGTAGTATTACTTAAAAATAGAGATGCACAATCTGTAAGGCACAGAGCATCTTATGTATTAGGGTTAAATACTAATATAATCCATAAACCTAGATTACTTTCTCACGAAGAGTATGAAAATAGGTTATTAATGATGGAAGCATCTGTGTACCCCGTAGAAAAGTATATAAACTCACGAACTAAAATACTACATTCTTGTATCGAGGGGCATATTTGGAGTGTAGCTCCCCACCAGATACTCACTTCTAATTCAGGGTGCCCTATATGTTCAAATAAGACTATAGACTTTTCAAATAGCGTACTTCTATACTACGTTAAAATAGAGTATAAAAATAAAATCTACTATAAAATTGGTATAACCTCCAAAGCCTCCTCTTTAGAAAGATTGAAAGAGGATGTAAATAGCAAAATTATAGTGCCGCTGTTAGAGAAAAGGTATAATAAAGGGGTAACGGCGTATAAAGTAGAGCAGTTTATATTAAATAAGTATTCTAGCTATAAAGCAAATGTTCATATTCTAAATAGTAGAGGCAATTCTGAGTTATTCGATAAAGACATATTAAACTTAGATAAACAAAAAGCCCAGTAGCTACGCTACTGGGCTTTTGCTTATTAAGGCCTATAAAATATATGATTACCAAATGTGTAGGTAACGGTAAATCTATACGACCAATAAGGCTTAACTGACAAAGTATGGAAGTACAAGGCCCCTTTAGTGACATCGTACCCTGGATTAAGGACAATTTCTTTTATTCTTTTCCAGACAGGATCTCTAGGCCTATAAATACCTTTAGTAAACTGATTAGGTTGCTTTACAACTATACACGGTTTAAGTCCGTATTTTTTACTTCTATTCATAATTACATGAACAACAGCTCTTTGTCCCTCAGACTTTTCACCTCTAGCTTCAGCATATACTACGCTAGCTACTTCATTTATACAATCCATTACGTAAATTAAGAGTCATTACTTTCTCTTACCTTACGCCTCTCCCTGGCTACAGCCGCTCTCTTAAGCCTTCGCTTTTTATCGCTAGGCTTCTCATAGTAGCGCTTCGACTGCATATCTTTAAAGACGCCTTCGTTGATGAGCTTACGCTTTAGTACTTGCATAGCCCTATCAACATTATTATTTCTTACTTCGACTTTCATAGACCTGTTGACCCGAATCCTTTATCTTCTCTTGTATTATCTAGTGTGAACCCAACAATTTTATATACTGGCGCTACTACTAGCTGAGCAATTCTGTCCCCCTTTTCAACGCTAAAAATACTATCGTTTGCATTGTACAGGATTACCTTGATTTCTCCTTGGTAATCCTCGTCGATAGTGCCGGGAGCATTGAGAACGAAAACGCCCCTCTTGGCCGCAAGACCTGAGCGAGAACGGACTTGTCCCTCAGTGTCTTTTGGTAAGTTAATTTTTAGTCCTGTTCCGACTAACTCCCACTTACCTGGCTTAATAGTGACTGCTTCAATACTGTGAAGATCTAGGCCCGCAGACCCTGTTGTTTGATACTGAGGAATCACTGCATCCTCGTTTAGTTTTTCAAATATCATTAAGTAACATTCCCTGTAGGCATGTCATTATTGTAGCTGCATTTAGCTTAAATTGCATCGAGCTAATATCGATATAATTTTCCTCGGCCCATGGCATTAAGTTTTTGATGATAAACTCCCTTACAGGATCCTCTTCTTCTACGACCTTAATCTTTGGGAACTCAAATACATTATTTCCCATCAGTGCACACCCGAATAAACCGTTCCTTAGTATTGCTCTTATCCGGATTAGGGATAGTCTCGCATACTCGCTTGCCCTTATTACGAGCTCGAACCTTAAAGAGTGCGCGTTCAAGAGGAGTCCACAGGTTCATCTTCTTGGCTACGTTTTTACGTTCGCCCTTAGAAGTTACCTTTTTCCTTAGTCGCTTTTTACCCAAAAGTCATTTCCTTTTTCTGTTGTTAAACAAATACGAGGGTTACTCGTATTGAAATAATATTACGATATTTTGGCATAAAAGTCAAGTCATTTTTTAGGTTTAGTTTCGAGCATAATGTGGTGGCAAAGTGGATTTTAGATCTTGACATTAGAGGTATTTTTGTGTATAGTTAGTGTTTAATATAAGGAGATTAATATGAACGAAGAAAAAATTTCAAAGCAGCCTAAGAAGCAGGAGACTCACAAGCAAAAGATGGAACGAAAGCGAAAGCAGCGTGATCTGATGTACAGGTCTATCGGGGAAGGTTTAGTACTAGCCAATATCTCTAGGAATCATGTGGATTACGGAATGTCCCCTGCGGAGCATCTTCGTGCTAAGCAAGAGCGAAAATAATTCTTGACTTTTGATGTAATTTTTGCTATATCAGATACATAGTCGCTGACAGCCGACAATAAAGACGGACAAGACCGGAGTTCGATTCTCCGCGGCTCCACCATCTACACATTAGATCCACTAAGCGTGGTGAAGAGATAGCGGCGCATAGAAATATGTGAGAAGACTTGCAAGGAAGATACTCGTTAATCTAGTGTGTAGTTGATGGGGCCGACCTGGGTTCGATTGACGTGTAATAGGAACGCTTGAGACTATTGACTGGCAAAGTGCCATAAAACAACTGCTAACGATAACGATAGCATCGAGTACGCTCTAGCAGCGTGATTCGGTTGCGGTATGGTTCCACCGTATAACCCAACGGGCCATTTCATAAGGAGCTACAATGGAACCCTGGACTATTCCATTCAATAATATTACTTATGTCTGCTGGAGAGACAAAAATAATCGTCCTAGGCATCGTCAAATGACCGAGCAAGAGGAACGTGAATACTTTACTAGTGCTAGCAGAGAGAAGTACTTAAATGACCTACTACGTAAGTGAAGAAGTCCCTCTAGCGTGGAATCATATTATTAGTGCCTTTCTTACTATGGCCGAATATGACGTGGAGTTTCTAAACGGCATCCCAATCGAGAACCTAGAGTTCCGAGTAAAACGAGGGCACCTAGCAATTACATACTCTGGCGGAAGTAAAATTACGGATGCCTTTGCTATGTTTGCAAAAGAAATGTCTGCCGGAATTTGTACAGAGTGTGCGCTTCCGTCCACTAGAATGGCATTTGGGTCTCCAAAATGTGATAACTGTTACTAGGGGCTATACGCCCCTAATTGCATTTGTCGGGCCGGAGAAAATCCGCCGAGAGCAGAAATGTTTTTACTAAAATTACTGGGAGCCGGAAAGTTTCTTAAAGACTTCTTTCTTCAAAACTGGAAGTGGCTCGTACCTCTTATTTTAGTGGTAATTGGGTTCCTATGGACTAGAGACCATTATCTAGATCAGGGTAGGGCCGAAGAACGACTAGTCTGGGAAGAGAGACTAGAAAAAGAAAAACTTCGCAATGAAAAACTGACTGAACTCCTCGCGGGGTCTGTTACTACCTTTGCAGAAGCTGCTGATACTAGAAACGAAGAACGTTCTGAAAAAGAAACTATTCGAGAAACTCGTATTAATACTATTATAGAAGAGAGGCCTGTATACCTAGAGTGCCTAGTCGATCAAGAAGTTATTGACGAGCAAAATGCCCTGAAGGAGATGGGACCGTGAAAAAGATAGTACTAGTTCTATTGCTTCTATCAGCCTGCAAGACTCCAGACGATACAGGATTAGTCGTTGGTGTTCAGATTCCAGCTATTCCTGAGAGTCTAGCACAGAGAGCAGAAGCACTCCCGCCTAATACAGATACTACGATGGGCGGGCAAGTTCTTGACAATACTCGAAATATTCGTGCATATAATGAAAAAGCTTTTCAAGTAAATGATCTTATTGATCTTTATAACTGTGTAAGAGAAGCTGTAAACAACAAAAAGGAAATTAAATGTCAGTAGAGAAGACTCTAGAAGAAAGGGGTTCAAGGTACGGAACGTTTATGGAGCATGCACGTATTGCACAGGCGCTTCAAGACGTTATGCGCTCGAACACGAATTGGCAGTATCTAGAAGCGGACGAGCGTCAGGCACTTACAACTATTGCGGACAAGATTGCTCGTATTCTTAACGCCCCAGCAGGGACTATTTACTCAGATTCATTTCATGATATTGCGGGCTATGCACTATTAGTTGATAAGAGACTAAAGGCTATTGAAGCTGAGAAGATGGTTGGCGGATAATTGTCTTGACTAATAGGGGTCAGATTCGCTATATTGACTCTAGAAAGGAATTAATATGTATTACTCTATTCTAGTTCGTTGGGGGACAGAGTTGGATAGCCAGAGTGTTATTTACACTCGTAGTAAGGCACTTTTTGAAGCTCTTAAGCGAGGAGACAACATTTTCTATGATCGGGGCTTCAGTGACGAGCTGAAACAGGATATTGTAGACGCCCATAATCGTATGGACTGGGCTATGCCTAATGCTCCAGAACCCCTTGACGAAAATATGTGTCTGATAGACGCTATCGAGTACTTGCAAGATTTTCGCGTTCCTTACCCAATTACTGTGCTAGATCACACCGAATTTACTCCGTACTGGAACTATTAATGAATTTATTCTTTTTAGACGAAGACCTAGACAAATGTGCGGAGTATCACATAGACAAACATGTATTAAAAATGCAGCTCGAAGCTGCTCAGCTTATGACGACTACTTTGTGGATTGACAAGCACATAGGCTTCGTTCCTAGAAAACTTACAAGCGAAGAACTTGCAGTAATCAATGAGGCTAAAAAGCAAGAACCAGCTATCGAAGAACGTAAGTTCACCCGTTACCTTCCTACACATGCGAACCATCCTAGCGCGATCTGGGCACGCTCCAGTCTAGAGCATCATTACTGGATCGCTTGCTATGTCAACGCACTCAATTCAGAGGGTATCTATAGAGGCTATAAGCCTCATGCATCCTGCGATGAAGTCAACCGCATGCCAGAACCTACCCGACTACCAGACATGGGGTGGACCCCACCTACCTTAGCAATGCCAGATCACTTAAAAAGTGACGACCACATTGCGTCTTACAGAATGTTCTATATGTTAGACAAAGCCCCATTTGCAAGCTGGAAAGTACGAGGCAAGCCCTATTGGTGGGATGACGAGCTAGTTTCAAAGCAAAAAGGTAGGATTAGTGGGAGGCCATGAAGCTGGCCGAAGTAATAGGAAGTACTATACTTATTTGTATAGTATTCGGCCTACTCAGTCAAGTCCCTTACGTTATATGGGCTGTTTGTATACCAATTTTTATTATAATAGGATTACTCAATGTTAAAAGATAAGATTATTAAAACTCTACATAACCATTTTCAGGCACACGTTGACAAGCATATAATGAACATTCAGATTATGCTTGATAATCCACAGTCTATTCCAGAGCATACAGACTTTCTAGAGTCCATTGAGAAAGAGCTAGACCAGATCGCTGAGTATCAGGACAAGATCGAGGCTCTAACAGATGTCGAACTAGCTATGAGTGTGAGAGTATGAGAGTAACCCTAGTTGGATTAACAAAGCCTAGTGCCTACACAGGCTGCAACACTGCGGAGGAGCTAGTAGCTTACTGTGCGAGAGTGTCTAATCCCAAGAACCAAGCAAACCATCAAACTGGCCCAAAATTAGTACGGCATCTTCTAGAAGAAGGCCATTGGTCTCCTCTGGAAATGGTAAATATAAGCATGGAGATAGAAACAACGAGAGATATTGCTCGACAGATTCTTCGTCACCGCAGCTTCTCGTTCCAAGAGTTTAGTCAACGCTACGCTAAAGCTACAAACTTTGAACTTAGGGACGCCCGGCTTCAGGATAAGAAGAATAGGCAGAACTCTATTCAAACTGATGATAAGACACTTAAAGAAGAGTGGCAAATTCGTCAAGCCAAGCTCCTACAAGCTGTAGAAGAAGAGTACAACTGGGCTCTTAGCATGGGCATTGCTAAAGAGCAGGCTCGTGCTGTTCTTCCAGAAGGCATGACAGTATCGACCTTATACATGAATGGAACCCTTCGTTCTTGGGTACACTTCTGTATGCTTCGTATGGGGAACGGGACGCAGCTTGAACACATGGAAGTAGCAAAACAATGTTGGGAAGTCATTAGACAGCATTTTCCCTCAGTAACGGAGGCGTGTGAAAGCCTTGGAGATTAACGTGGAACTAGAATACGATTCAGAACTTGACGAACATTATATCATTATCCCGGAGAGTATGCTTCGTAACCTCGATTGGGAAGAAGGTGATATGCTAGACTATGATCTAGAGGACGAGGTTCTTAGAATCTTTAAAATTTAACTTGACGAATAGTCTCTTTCTTTGTATATTAAACGCTCAAATACAAGCGAGGATTAAATGGCCCTTAAAGGTAAAGTAAAAGCTAAGGAACACGAAAATCTTAGCGATGCTAATGTCAAGAAAGTTATGGAGCTTCTCTCCGCAGAGAAGCCTATTACAAAGAAAGAGGCTTGCGAGATTCTGAATATCTCGTATAATACTACGCGGCTAAATAAGATCATTCAGGAGTACAAGGATACTACTGCTGAGCTACAGCGTCGTCGCGCTGCAAATAGAGGCAAACCTGCTACTCCATATGAGATTCAGGCCTGTATCGAAGGCCACCTTGACGGAGAACCGCTTGCCGATATTGCGAAGCGTATCTTCCGTTCTAGCGGCTTCGTCAAAGAAGTAATCGACCGTGTAGGAGTGCCCCAGAAAGTCGTAGGGGCAGACTACAGGTACCCTGGAATTATTCCGGAACAATGTGCACGAGAAGAATTTGAGTACGGCCAGATTGTATGGCACGCTCGAAGGCATTGTATGGCTATCGTGCTAGAAGAAAAAGATAACGTAAAGGACAGAACTAGCAAGTACTATCAAGTCTATGTTATCGAACCTATCGAAGAAGTATCTCCTTATTTTCCTCAGTATGAAGGCTATGGAGGATACTACGACGGAGCTTTCGCTTATGATCTAGGTTCTCTAGATCATTTGAAACAATATGGAGTTGACGTATATCGTCCATACAGGCCTCACTTTAAAAAGTGGCTTCAAGGAAAATAAATGATACTAAAGCACGAACATCTGCTAGTAAGAGCAGAACTAACTGAGCCAATTAGAGACACACAAGCTGTAGAAAATTGGCTCAGCAGCCTTATTACTGCTATTGATATGCAAACCTTAAAAGGGCCTTTTTCTATCTATAGCACTATGCCGGGCAACACAGGGGTTACTGCTGGTGCTATTCTTAGTACATCACATATTATGCTTCATACTTTTGAAGACGATAACTTCACAGTTCTGCAGCTAGATGTGTACTCATGTTCGTGTATCAATATTGATACTGTAGTATCTTATATTGAGAGCTTCTTCAAGCCTTATGCTGTAGAGTTTAAGTTCTTAGATAGAGAGCACGGACTAGAAGTCTTAATGTAGCCTTAACTTAGCTGAAAATAGTTCTTGACTTTTAAAGCTTTTTCTGATATATTGATTACTCAATAAGGGGTTGTGGCGAAATTGGTAGCACGCAGGAGACTTAAAATCTCCCGGATTTTATCCGTGTGGGTTCGAGTCCCACCTTCCCCACCAATAAAGGTCTTATAGCTCAACGGTAGAGCGGCCGGATTTATATCCCGGAGCCCAGATTAGGGGACGATCTCGGTTCGAATCCGAGTAAGACCACCAAAAGGCTATTAGTATGAAAGCAATTATTGAGAGCACCTTTTACGTAAGAGATAGGCCTATATCCTCTTATACTAGCTTCCCTGCATACTCAGATAAAATTGAGGAATCTCTCTCTAGACATTTAGATTTTCTTCATAAGCAAGGCGGAAAATACACTCTAACATTTAGGATCACAAATGACTATTGAGGAACTACGTAAGCTTCTGCGCACTGATATTGTTAATGTAGTCTTTACCAAGAAGGACGGTAGTCGAAGAGAAATGGTGTGTACCACTATGGAAAGTCATATTCCGCCTGTAAGTGGTACTTCCGTTCCTAAAGAAAATGTTGTCACTGTCTGGGACTGCGAAAACGCGGGCTGGAGATCTTTTAACTTCGACTCCGTTAAATCAGTCGATACGGAATATTTTAATTATGTGGTCGGAAGCTAAAGAAGCTATTCGTAAGTCAAGCAAGGATTCAGCGGTTTATATTGGGTGCGACTCACTTATTCTAGCAAACGGAAAAGTAGACTACTCTACAGTCATTGTTCTACATATGAACTCCAAGAATGGTTGTAGAGTATTCCATAAATCGGTGAAGCAGCGTGACTATGGAAACATGAGAGCACGTCTCATGACCGAGGTCCAATACGCTTTAGAGGCGTTTCACGAAATTGAGGAAGCCCTTGGTGAGCGAAAGCTAGAAATTCATCTTGACATTAATCCCGATCCGCGCTATGCTAGTAACTGTGTAACGGCAGAAGCAATTGGATGGGTTAGGAGTCTAGGTCTGGTTGCTAAGGTCAAACCAGAGAGTTTCGCTGCTACTAGTGCCGCCGACCACTTTGTAAGACATAAGTCCTCATAGCTCAGCTGGATAGAGCACGGAACTTCTAATTCTGAGGTCGTAGGTTCGAATCCTACTGAGGACACCAGTATATGAATAAGTTAAACATAGAAGAATTTACACCGATACCGGGGTTTGAGGACTACTTGATAAATAGAAAAGGCGAAGTTTTTTCTAAAAAAGTAAATAGGCTGCTTACTCCTCAAAAGAACCAAAATGGCTACTCTTTCATCAGGCTACATAAGGATAAAAAGCAGTATTCTTTCTTAGTCCACAGACTATTAGCTTTTGTATATCTAAATCTTGAGTCTTTAGGTTCAGAGCTAGAAGTAGACCATAAGGATAGTAATATCAATAACAATAGTATTGATAACTTACAGGTACTGACTAAGGAAGAGCATCTAATCAAGACTCACGGAGAATGGAGAAGACAAAAGACTAGAAAGTGCTCTTGTGGTAATAACTTGTCTGAGTTTAATACTTCAGGTAACTGCATAACCTGTATCAACCGCCAGAAACTTAATGATGGAGTAACCGCAGAACTTATTGAGTACTGGGTTATAAACTATTCATGGGTGAGAGCCTCAAAGGAGCTAGGCTTATCCGATAATGGGTTACGCAAAAGATATACTAGGTTGACAGGAAAGTCGCATAAAAATATTAAAGATTCCCTTAGGGCGAGCAAGTGAACGCAGCGGTCTGTTAAACCGCCATTGCTACGGGCGGTACGTAGTAAGGGAGCCAGTTAAGGAGTATATTATGATACTCGAAATTATACTAGTACTATATTCTTTAGGTATTCTAGGCGTATTAGACGCTTTGCTTAGAGATAGGTATGTAGAGATAAATAAGGGAATAATTTTAGTATATAGTATAGCGAGCCTTTTTTGGCCCCTAACAATACTATTTTACTTTCTTGATAAAGACAAGTAACTGCTCCTGTAGCTCAATGGTTAGAGCTGACGTCTCATTAACGTTAGGTTGTGGGTTCGAGTCCTACCAGGAGTACCAAAGTTTGATCTAACTACTACGTGTCGTTAAATGTTAGACCGGAAGCTGAGCCGTGAAGCTTCCCTTTTTGCCGGTATAGCTCAGTTGGTAGAGCAGTTGATTTGTAATCATCAGGTCCGGGGTTCGACCCCTCGTGCCGGCACCACTTCCTAGATTATTAAAAGCCTCTTAAGGGAGGCTCCTATTAATTTAGGACGCTTAGCTCAGTAGGTTTTTATAGAGCATTAGTCTAAAAAGTTCTTTACTTTGCTCTAAAATATGTATATAATACATTCTTATGACTAAAGAAGAATTTATTAAAAATACGCTAAACGAATTAAAAGTACCACTAAACATAGCCTCTGGAAGAAGCTGTGTAGAAGCTATATCGGAGGGGTACAGAAGTGCAGGGTGGAATGCACAGAGCTATTCAAACTTCACGAAAAAATACTTTCCCGATAAAAAACCTAGAGAACATATTCTAACATATCTTTTTAACAAGAAAAATGTTAAATACTGTAGACATTGTGATAAGGTAAAAGATAAATCGAAGTTCTCAGTACATTCTACTAAGTCTGTGGGGGTACAATGTCTATGTACAGAATGTACTGCGGAGTACTTCAAAGAAAAAATAAACATGACTTATTATAGAGTCAAGAGAAGGGCTGATATGCTAGAGCGTACTCCTCCCTGGGCTGATTTGAGTGCTATAAAGCAATTCTACAAAGAGTGCCCTGAAGGGTATCATGTAGACCATATAGTACCTTTAAGAGGAAAGAACGTATCTGGCTTGCATGTCTTAGAAAATTTACAGTATCTTACAGCAGAAGAAAATCTTAGAAAAAGCAACAAATTTTAATATCGGTCCTTTAGCTCAGTAGGCAGAGCACGGAGCTTTTAATTCTGGTGTCGTTGGTTCGAACCCAACAAGGACCACCACCTGTATCTAAGCTAAACTTAATTGCTCCTTCGTCTAATGGTAGGACGCTTGGTTTTGGTCCATGAGATTATGGTTCGAGTCCATAAGGAGCATCCAGATTTAACCTGCGCCAACGGCCAGTAAAAAGTAAAGGAGTTACGTGTGCATCTAAAAGAGATTTGGTGTGAGGGCGATCCTCGTCGCGATTACACGGCCTGTCATCTAGGCTACGGTAAGGGCGCGACTTTGACAGAAGCCTGTGCAGATTGGGCCTCTCGTAATGAGTATTTCGATAGACATTACGATCGAAAAACAAATACTTACATGGGCTGCAAGGTCTTCGATAACGAGACTGAGGCGAGAGACCTTTGGAATTAAAAAATGACAGCAGAACAGTTTACATACTGGTTACAAGGTTTCTCAGAGCTTGACTGTGGCCCTCCTACCGAGGAGCAATGGAAGATTATTCAAGATCACTTAAACCTGGTATTTACTAAAAAGACTCCAGTATATACAGTCGCTCCAGTAGGCCCAGGTACTTGGGCGCTTCCTAGTGTACCTCTAAGAGGTACGACTATTTGCTAATAAAGTGCCGGTGGCGGATTGGTAACGCGCGGGACTGCAAATCCCAGGCTCCGAAAGGTAGTGAGTTCGATTCTCACCCGGTGCTCCAATGGAACGTGGGCAGGATGGTAATGCAGCGGGTTGCTAACCCGTACAACTCTTAGGGGTTGACTGGGTTCGATTCCCAGACGTTCCGCCATAATAGGATTTGTTATGAAGTATACATCTTACATAGTAGAAGCTCATTCTCTGTATAGAACTTCTCCAGATTGGAGAAAAGACTTCAAAGAAGCCTATAAGAGATACAGACCTGTGATTAGTCGAGAGGCATGGAAGGCCCATAAAACAGGTTTGAGGTATGCCTTGGCAGAGGCTCGGTAGTTCAATGGTTAGAGCACTAGCCTGTCACGCTAGAAGTTGCGGGTTCGAGTCCCGTCCGAGTCGCCATTTAGGAGACAGTTATGGAAGAATGTATTGACTGTACCAGCCCTGCTGTATGGATTAGGCATACTCAGTTTGCGGGAAGCCACCCTCTGTGCGATAAACACGCAAAAGAAGACTCAGAGTTTCTAGTGAATAACTCATATATCTGCTGGCAACAATTATTTAGTGACCGTAGTTAGCCTCTGCTATTAGGACCCGCCTAACCAGCACAGGGTCTAGCATGAAACTACGCCTCTCAGAATATGGGGTGGTTCCTATATTCTTGTTTTAGAGAGGGCGCTGCCTAGCGGAGCAGCAGGCAATGGGCTGAGAACCCAATCCGCAATTTATTTATGGAAGCGTGGCTGAGGCTGGTTTAAAGCACCGCACTTGAAATGCGACGAACTGTAAAAGGTTCCCTGGGTTCGAATCCCAGCGCTTCCTCCACGCCCCAGTACACCCTCTCGCTACGAACGAGTAGAAAGGTTAACTGAATCACATGGAGGTTTGAATCCTCTCTGGGGCTCCAGCCTCTTGTAGTTAAATGGTATAACCTGCGACTGATAATCGCATATTGGAAGTTCGATTCTTCCCGGGAGGACCATTTAGATAAGCACACTCTAGCGATCTTCGTCGCGTCAACGACATAGATTGCGAAGAACTGATGCCGCTCACTTACTTTGACGGGTAAGTAATAATGCGCTCGCCTGATAAGCGAGAGATTTGGAGTTAGCGGGACCAACTTGGCGTGTGCCATGTAGCATAAGTGGTCGAGTGTGTTTTTCTAAGTGTCTAGGGCTTATAGCTCAATGGGAGAGCATCCGCCTTGCACGCGGAAGGTTGTCGGTTCGAGCCCGACTAGGTCCACCAAATTTGTCGAAGCAGAAACCTAAAGGTGGCAATACCTAACGTAAATCGTTTTCACGAAATGTGATGTAAAAGATAAATTCTGCACAAAGTCCCGACGCAGGCGGATAGGCAAACCGCGACGTAATATTTTGAGTAGCCTCAAAATAATGAAAATAGGAACGTAAAGCACCCTATCAACAAAGGCCGGAGTGTCCCTGAAAAGGGCGGTGATTCGAGGACGCACTCCCTACATGGTCGAGAATACGGTAACGGCTGGCACTCTAGTAAGTATTCTGCGCGCACAGCGACCTACGAGTTTATTAAGACCTCCTCTGCTGAACCCCAAGAAGGGATAAAGAACTTTGTTGCAACTCTGTTTTTTATCTGGGAAGATTGCAACGTCCGGACGTAAGCAATCAAGGCACACTGCAGGAGGTCACTTGCTTCCGTAGCTCAGTTGGTAGAGCACCTGATTGAAGATCAGGGTGTCGGCGGTTCGAACCCGTCCGGAAGCACCACTTATAATATATCTTGACTTTCATAGCCTCTTTAGCTATATTGAGTATATGAAAAGATACATTGAGACTGTAAACCATTACAAGACTTATACCAAGCCCCTACTTGCTAAAATCGCAAAAGGCTGGCGTCCAGAGTCAAAGGAAGAAATTGTAAAGGTTCTAGTAGAGGCTCAGATTGGATATATCTCAGCAGAGAAAGTAGCCAGTATACTTAATTGTGATGAAAGTTTAGTTAAGAGAGTTAGAGACGGCAATACTTCTTGTCGGGCAGCAGCAGATATTTTGCTCCGATAGCTCAGCGGTAGAGGGGTATTTAATAGAGCATCTCGCTAAAATTACTTGACACAGTAAGTATATCGTGGTATATTTATAATTATGAATAAAAGAGATTTTACTATAGAAACCCTAGATAAATTAGGTATACCTCATTTAAGCCCTACAGGTAAGTCTATAATAGACTTAATATTACTGGGGCATAGAAAGGCTGGCTGGAGTGCTGGAGGTGCTTC
>OGVR01000002.1_pt1 | contig 24499 bp, 27 predicted proteins | sample 1575841 | NCBI WGS metagenome assembly OGVR01 (sample SAMN07581526, study PRJEB24739) | freshwater metagenome
TTCAAGCAGAAGACGGCATACGAGATGCGCATTAGTGACTGGAGTTCAGACGTGTGCTCTTCCGATCTGTTTCCCAGTCACGATAGGAGGCCTTGGAGGATGTTTTCCAGAGACATTTAAAAGTCTCTGCACCAAAACAACTAATTTTGATGGAAATAATTCTTTAGCAAATTGGCAATCGTTTTGTAAAAGTCCATCTGAATGTAAGTTTAACTTTAAGGAGGTAGAATTTGAACTAGATACTTTGGTTGTCTCTCAGTCTGCGAAAAAGAAACAATTTATCTTTATTTCTGAGGGTTTTACAAAAGCTGAGTTTCCAAAATTCAGATCCTTTGTGGAGAAAGCCACTTCAAAACTTAAGGAGCACTTTCCCGGTATAAGTTTTGAGGTATTGTTAGCCTATGTGCCTTCCAATCAGTCTGGAGTGAGTCATACCAGTGCAAATCCACCGATTTTGAAGGATACATATTTTGAAACGGATCTAAGACCCAATGGTTTTGGTGATCCGGCTGTTTTTATAAAAGAGGAGGTTGCTGGTCCATTTATTGCCAAATATTTTCCAGAAAGTAAATTCCCATTATCCTCAAGAATTCTAACGTATGTTGTTAACTCTGAAATTTATGGAGCGTATGCTGGTGCTGCGGAGGGGGTCTCGGTAAATAAAACGATTGGAGTGGAAATTAATACGGGTACATTAAAAGACGCTGAATGGGTATTAGCCCATGAGCTGGGTCATTTTTTGGACTTGCTGATATTCAGGATGGTCATGTAACGCCGCAAGGGGAATGGGCAAATGCAACGAGAGAGATTAATAGAGATAAAATTAAATGGCGGCAGTATATAAAGCCAACTACTCCTGTCCCCACTCCGAAGAATAGTGGCTATGATAAAGAAATAGGATTATTTTCGGTTAATGATAAATCAGGTAGCCCAACTGGTTGGTATCGTCCTTGCAATGATAATTGTATAATGAGGACCCCATCTTCGCATGGGAACTTCTGTTTAGTCTGCGGTGGGCATTTGAATCGAAATGACAACCTGCCATTTTTGAAAGTTGAAAATGGAAATATAGGGGGCTATTATATTCCCGGAAACCGAATAACAGTTAAGGCTAATCCACCGGAGAAATCGAAAGTGTTCTCTCACTGGGAGGGAGAAGGGATTATTTTTGAAAATAACTTACTTTCAGAGGCTTCGTTTATAATGCCAAATAAAAATGTAAATGTTAGAGCAGTCTTTAAAGATATTGTATTAGGTTTTGAGCCAATTGACACATTCGAGAACTTTCAAGTTTCTCCAAATCCTTCAATCGGAATGATTAAAATTATTTTTAATGAACCCCTGGGAAAACCAGTAAAATTGAACTTGATTAATTCCATGGGACATGTAGTTAAAGAATGGTTTGTGTCAGAAAAGGAAAATATTTTTCAGATATTTGACCTCTCCAGGGCTATCTGCCGGCAAGTGGTCAGAAACCATTGATAAAGCTGTAGAGAAAACTGCAACCCTAACAGGCAATAACTTCTCTGAGCTATTTACTAGGTTCGTATCGGCTGATGCTATGCGCCAGCTTACTGACCCCTTGGTAGATGCAGGAAGAATGACTGTTAGGGAGCAAGACGCATATATAAATACATTTGTCAATCGAGTGCAAGGTAACTATACCACGAGTCAAAGACCTATTCTATTCCAAGGTACAACCGGATCAGCAATTAGTCTATTCCAGACCTATGTGTTTAACGTCCTTAGGCAGCTCTTTAGGCATACACAGGCTGGAGACAAGAAAACTCTAGCTGTATTTGCTGGGCTTCAAACTACTGTGTTTGGCCTTAATGGCCTGCCAGGATTTGAGGCTATTAACACGCATTTGGTTTCTAACCTTATGGCTGGGAATCCAGATAACCAGGATGCTTATACAGTCTTGCATGGGTTTAATCCAGAAGTAGGAAATTGGCTGCTATATGGGACTGCATCAGCTTTTCCTCTGTTCCCAGCAGAGCATATGCCAGCACTATTCACTAGGGGCGATATTAACCCACGACACATAACTGTAGTCCCAACTTCCTTCGTAGATATTCCTACAGTAAGCGCCAGTATTAGGCTGGTAGATGCAATCACTAGCACAGGTAGATCAATCCTACAAGGTGCAGATGTGTCGGATAGTTTGCTTCGTGGCTTAGAGCATAATGGTTGGAACAGGCCGCTTGCTGGTTTCGCGCAATTGCTTGGTGGCCAGTCAGTTACTAGAAGCCATAGTCTAATCTCTGCGCATGGCGATATGGATTCTACTTTCTTTCTTGCAGCTATCGGGGAAAGGGCGATTGAATACGGTGGAATTACTAGGCTCATGGGAGCTAGACCTATGAATGAAGCCGTGGCGCTTGATGCTTATTATAGGCAGACTGCATATCGTGCCCTAGATAGGGCTAGAATTGAGCGCATTGGTAGGGCAGTTAAGACTAAGCTAGAAGCAGGACAGATGCCAACAGAGGAGGAATACTTAAACTTTCTTGAGCAATATACTTCAGCAGGAGGTAGGGTAGAGTTGTTTCAACAGGCAATGAACCGCTGGACTAGAGATGCCAATGTGTCTATTGTAAATAGATTGGCCGATATAAATGGTAATCCCTATGGGCAGACACTTCAGGAGCTTATGGGCGGGGAACGATTGCCCGACCATAGGACTATTCCTGATGGGGCATTAGAAGGACTTATAAGATAAAGCTCAGAAACTAAAAAGCCCTCGAAAGAGGGCTTAATTATTCGCAGCTTCGCTGCGCTACGCTTGGCTCTTTTCTTTTATCTTCTGCCTTGCCATTGCAACTATGGCTCTTTTAATCTGTTCCTCAGGTGGCCAGTAATTAGGTCCCTTCATTACCTTACCATCTTCCCTAATGATTGGCCGCCCGTCTACCCCTAGCTTAGACTTATTAGATGCCATGATGATGGAAAGGATAAGATCACTCGGTAAGCCATATTTCCTTAGCTCTGATGCGCAATAAATAATAATGTCTCCTAGCCAATCTGCAATATCAGTTAGTGCGTCAGCATTAGAAGAATAAGCAGTAAGTAGAATATCATCTACTTCAGAGATTTCCTCTTTTAGGATATTTTTAAAGTTACTTAGTCGCTGCCGCAAAGATTCACCTGGGTCTAGAGTAGGGCTATCTGGGCAAGGGAGCCGATACATTTCATTGAACTCTATAATACTCTCATCTAGGTTAAATACTTTCTTTTGCCCTTCGTACCAATCTACCTCTGTTGCGGTAACATCTTCTACTAAAGCCATAGAATAGATTCTACTTGCAACAATATCAATGAAATCAGAGGGGATGAGTTCTTTTGACACAACATCAAGAGTAAGAAGTATTTTGATCTGCTCCAGGGCTGGTTTCTGGCTAATAGATTTCATGGTGATTCTCCGGTTTCAGGTTGAGGAATTTGTTAGGGGTATATTTAGTTATTTACTTGGCAACTTAAAGGCGTCATAAGCGCCAGCTCTCAGGCATTTATTTTTCAATTCTTCTCCAGTATAAATCTCCTTTGAAAAGGGAATCAACTTCCCAGGTGTTATCGGTCTAGCTTTTTCTTTCTCAGCCTCCGGGACAAAGGTATAATAAGTTATGCCTTTATCGTTTATATCCTTTGTAAAATTACCGCTCTCGACTAGGCGATTTAACAGGTTTTTTGCTGCCGCATAAGTACAACTCATAGCATTGCTGATCTCTCTCTTAGTGACTGGCTTGCCATGCCTAGCAACATAGCTAAGAACTCTAGCTCTAAGGTCTGTTTTTATGCCAGTCCTTAGATCAAGGTCAGCGTCTGTCTTTGGATTATATATTAACTCTTTTGGCTCTTTCCGCTGCGCGGAAATTTCAGGTGTTCGCATGATGGCTCCTAATGAAAAAAAACTTTTTATTTACCTTCTGCTTCTTTAAGCAAACTGTAATCAACATAGACTTGCTTCGTATCCAATACTTTCCTAACAATAAGATATCCTTGGGCTTCACTATATTTAGTCTTATGGACGTATTGGATTTTTCCTGCTTGCATCAGGCCAAGCAATAGTTTATTTAAATCCTCTGGGCGCTCAAGATCAGAATGTACTTGGCGCCAGATTGCAGGTATTTCTATTGGGAGCTTTGCGGCAGAAAGCATATTTATAATCTTAACCGTCACCGCAGAGTTTCTAGACTTCCCAAACTCTCCGAGCGCAGTAGGCATCCTATGCTCAGTATAAGTTAAAAGGCTATTAGCAATCAATACGTGTTCTGCTGTTAACTCTGTCTTACCATAGCTGGCTGCCACTACGAGACAGAGTTTCAATAGATGGGTATGGCGCCTAGTGCTATAATGCTTGAGCCTAACATCATCCACACCTTGATAGCTATGATAAATAGTTTTAAGCATGGCCATTGCTTTCTCTGTAAGAGTAGCATTGCCTATGACATTCATTCTAATCTCTGTAAGTGTCTCCACTAATTCTTGTTTAAGCTCCTGACTCGGCGGAACTGGGAAGGCGAATTTCTTGCCGCTGTGTTCACTATGCACTAAGATAAGCCTAGAAAGAAACCCCTGACCCAAGGCTTCTGGAGGAAAGGCTGTGGCGAAACCATCAAATGTATTACCGCCTAAGATATTCAATGTAGGTTGGTAGATATTTAATGATTGAGATTTCTTTAGCCTTTGTTTATAGGGTACATTCTCATCATCCCAATCCCAGAGAGTGCCTAAAAGAGAAAGGAATTCTAGATTAGATGGGCCTACGAATTCATTAAACTCATCCGCTACAATAAATAGTTCACTTGGAGTTCCTGATTTACCAGTAAGATCAGAGAGAAAGTCCCTATCATCAGAGTCAAGCGTGGCTGCATCCCCAGCAAGGTCAACAAGGAACTTCTCTTTAGATGTTTTCTCTGCGGCAAATGTAGTGTATCCAGAGGCGCCAAGAAGCCTCTTTACAGTTTTAATGGCTGTGCTTTTCCTCGTGCCTGGGTCGCCAATCAACATACAATAGTGATTAGGGTAGATGAAAGTGTCTCCAAATGGAAGCCTGAATTGGCGCCCTAAGGCAGCCGCAATACAGGTGATCATTGACCAGCGGTGGAATAATAATGGCGGCTCTGTGTTCTCTACATATTTGAAATAGGTATCAAATAGATTTATCTTTGGATTTATTTTAGGGCTGACCATGTAGTGCCCCCCGCAGATGTGTCATTTGGAATTGTCATGGTTCTGGTGATTCCTTTAGGGTCTGTAACTTCTACAGGATACACCATCCTAGAAGATACAATGGCTGGCACATCTTCTCCCTTATAGCAGTAGAGTATGCTGTCATGAATCTGGGCCTTAATCCTAAGTTTTCCTCTTAAGTCTCCATATACTGAATCCTTCCAAAGCCGATAGAGTACCTTATTGATGATTGCTACTGATAGGTTTTGTGGGCCGTGAGCTACCGCAGCGTTCATTGCTGGTTTTGATTTCGTAGGGTCAGAGAAGAAATACCTAGTCCAGCCGATGGCACTAGTTATCTTCTTAGACCTAGCAATGGTATATGCAATGCTATGATACCAGTCCTTCTTAACCTCAGGATAAGTATCTGCATATTTCTGGAGCAGGTATTCACAGACAGTTTTAAGTGTCCAAGTGGCAGGGAGTTTCAAAAGGATTTTAGCTTCCAATACTTTTTGCGGTCCCATAGTTTCTAGTAATACTGCTGCACCCATAGAGTAGTTAGCTCCATGATTAACTCTTTTAGCCAAGTCTCTTAAGTCTTTAGTTACTTCCTCATACGGGACACCAAAGAACGCAGAGGCATTATGCTTATGGTAGTCTCTATCTGACTCTACTAAATCAATAAGAGCTTTGCACCCGCTAAGATATGCTACGCATCTCGCCTCGCTTTGGGCATAATCATTCTCTGCTAAGAGCCAGCCGTCATCAGGCACAATGAAACTCTTTACAGCTTTACCCCTTGGGATATTTTGAATCTGTAGTCCGCACCAGAAACTAGATTCTGAAGATGCCATGCGACCAGTCTCAGTACCTGCTGGATTTGTTCTATAATGAAGTCTCCCATTCCAGAATTTATCTGGCTGGAGATAGGTTGAGATTAGTTTTGCAGCTTTTTTATTCTCAACTATTTTTGAAATGACAAAGCTATTGAATGGGCTAAGGGAGGCACAAGCATTTAGGGCTGCGGCATCAGAACTTTCTGCCTTAGTGTCACCTAGGATTTTCAATACTTTAAGATTCTGTACAGGGCTGTTAGGGTTATATCCTGCCCCAAACCACGCTTCAAGTCTTTTGTTTGATTCTAATTTCTCTGCAATAGATTTAGTTCTTTGAATCTCTAGCTTTTCAAAATCTACTTTAATCCCATCTAGCTCCATATGCAGGCAGGGGAATACTAAAGGAAATTCCAAGATGTAGTTATCAATGGCCCACTTGGGCGCCCGTTCAAGGAGATAGCACCAAACCAATAGTGTTGACCAGCAATCCCTAGCGTTATACTCCCAGACATTAAACTCACTTCCTGCCGCATCATCTTTCCAGTAGCGAATATATCTAATGGAAAAAGACGCTAGAAAATCTAGGCTCTTTGGTAATTCTGCATACCAAGAATGAAAAAGATGGAGGGTATCATAGAGCCAGTTCCTTACAGGAGAGTTGAATCTAAGGAAATAGGCGTTATCATATAGCCCGTTTTGAAATATCTTAGGGACAGAATTATCATTAAGAGTTCTTACGAAGTCAAATGCTAGGAGGCATTTATATGGGACTACTATAGAATAAATAGTTCCATCAGGAAATAGACCCGCATAGCCTACGCATTTAATCTTGCGGTCAGGATCATCACGATAGGTTTCAATGTCGCAAGCAATGAGTTTAGCTTTTGAGAATAGCGCTAGGAGTTTAGAGCTATTCTCAGGGGACCAAACCTCCCAATTAAAAGGTTGCGCCTTGGGCCAGCCTTCTGGTTTTAGAATCTTAGAAATATAATGATTAGTTATGAATTTACCATAAGGTACAGTTACTAGTTGCTTGAGGGGATTTAGGATTAGACAATTAACTGGGCTGCGCCCAGGGAGTCTGACAAATGTCCCCGCATAATCCTCTAACTTAAGGGTAGATTTTCTACCGTGTGCTGTAAGTGGATGCCTGAAGTCTGGCTGAGTCTCTAAAATAGTGACTAAGGTTTCAGGGCAAGTACAGATAATATCTGTAGCTTCAGCCTTGGAGATGGCATCTAGTAAAAGGTTATTAGAATTCTTTGGGGTTGTGGCTACTTTAATTGTAGCCATGCCCAGCAGGGGCTTAAGATAGGGCACTAGGAATGGCCTATCCTCAGGGGCTATGATTACTAAGATTGTTTGAGAAGTAGTAGCTGACATTATTCTTCTTCTCCAGCAGAGTGGCTGCTAACACTAATACCAAACTCTTTGCCTTCTTCCCAGGCAGTAGTCTTTAGTTTTTCTACTAAGGCTGCAAAGTCAGAATAATCTCTTGGCGTCTCAGCATGATGTAGCCTCAGCGCAGCAAAATAAACTGCTAACATAAGCTCATGGGAATTATTCTTTGCTTCCATCTTATAATCTCCTAGAAAAGACCTTTGGCGAAGCCAGAGAAAAGAATTGCGCCAAGACCAGAGATTATTAGTCTCTATTCTTGGCGCTTGGACTAGAACTTAAATAGCCTAGCTTAACCCTTATGCCAGCTCAACATTACGAACTGCAAAGTTCCAGCGGCCAGGTTCTTTCTTATCAGGCCAGCGATTAACTTGGCCATAGATTTCAACATCCCGAATTTGCTCAAGAGTAGCACGCATATTGCTGGTGCCAAAGATAAGGCTATAAGGTTGCACAGCTTCCTTCAGCATACCAATACCAAACTCATTCGGCGAGCCATCCTTCTTGAAGGGGCTGTAGATATTGGAGAATGTCATGCCCTCTGCTGCATCTTTTTCCTCATCAGGGTTAGATACAGAGCCAACCTCAAGCACTTCATACTCAAAACGAATGTAGGGATTGCCGCCAGCTTTGGTAACTTGAGTTGCAGTTACCCGCAATTTGTAGTTACCAGTAGGGGGCACACCAATGGGAGGCAGCGAATCAATGTCATCAATTGCAGCATCCATCAAAGAAGCAAAGTCATTAAAAGCAGTCATGATAATTCCAAAAGAAAGAAGAAAAAGGGGAAAGATGAGGGGGATTGTGGTGGTGGATGGTGGATTTATTTCATAGCTTGCTCCTTCAAAAGAATCCTCTCTACTAATTTTGCATACCCCTGAATGTCGTGCCAATTGTCAACATAGGTAGGATCGCCAGAAAGAATCCTAGCAATCTTGTCCGCAATAACAGTAAGGGCTTGGCGCTGAGGGGCAGAAAGTTTCTCCCAGCCATTAGTATTCCGCAGTACATCTTGGATGTTTTGGGCGATAATAGCATGATCAGCAAAGTCGCCATAGCGATTACCGCGCTCGGCAAGAGTTGCGTCAATACTGGTAACAGGTTCTGATGCAGGCATTGTGGGGAGGGTAAGTTGTTTCATGGAAAGCTCCAAAAAGGAAAGGGAGAGAATTAAGGGTTCGGCGGAGCCGAGAAGATAGATGCCAAATCAATAGTATTATTAGCAGCAGCCAATGGAAGTCTTGACCCGCTGATAACTGTGTTGCTGAAGGCTGTATCACTATACGCTCTATGCTGCTTATTGGTAATAGTGCAATAGACCAGCGCATCGAAATACTTTCCTCCAGTCAAAGAGAAGTTTCTAGTGCCAAGTACAGGTACAATCTTTTCTTTATTCTCCATACCTTCGGCCTCAAGCTCGTGGGAAATACAGCATATGTTAATGTTAACTACTTGAATGTAAGAAAGTATTTGCTCCATTAGGGCACCTTGGACCCCGTAGTCTGTAAAGGTTCTCTTGTATTCTTCACCATCAGGCTTGATGAGTTCTTTATAGATACCTTTGTTCATAGCACTATTGGCTAGTTGCGACATACTGTCTATCACTAGAATGTCCTCTGGCCCAAAAGTGCTGATGTTAATTGTGCTGAAACTAGCATTATTCTTTATACACAGCGGGCAATTAACCTTTCCGTGCTGGTCACAAATCTTAGTTTCTGTCCCTTTGAGCACAGCCCGAATAGTATCAATGGCTACGGGATATAGCCTATGGTCTGGGATGTTATAGACATTGACATTAGATAGATACTTAGGGTCAAGCATGGATGGATTGAGTAGGGTTTTAATCCCAGCCTCTAGATCAAACCAATGAAGTTTAAAGTTCTTAGCTAGTGTTCCTACCAATGCAGTCTTACCTGTCTTTGGTGCGCCATATACTAGAACCTTAGAGCGTTTGATTGAGCTTTTTGCGTAGTCAGATAGTTTCATGGTAGCTCCAGAAAAGATTAAGTGCCAGGGTTGATGATTGAATTCAAAAGCATGAGAACAAAATACAGGGCATAGGTAACTCCCCATATGAATAGTGTAAATGCTGTTAGGCAAATACCTGCAAATAGATATGAGCTAAGGACGGTTTCAAAGAAGTCTTTCATGAGGCTAACCTCTCTTTCTGCGCTGCTAACACCTGACTTAGGGTGGCTTGATAAATCATAGGCTCTATGGAATTGACTTCCTCAAGAGACTTAAAGACTTCCATCTCCCCTGCTTTGCTGCAATCAAAAGAGTCGCAGCTATCAAAGTATTCGCATCGAGTATTATAGGAGAAGCAATTCCTGCCCCGTTTGGGGTAGAACCCCAGCTCTTTATAGCTTTCTAGAATCTGCCCCGTCACTAGCATATCTTGCAGCCACTCGGCTTTCTTATACACTTGCTTAACGAACTCTAATCCTATCCACTCTTGTGTAGTTACTGCATAGATAGTATAGAGTACATCTAATGCAGTTTGGTTTCCTGTATCTATTGCTACTGCATAGCTAAGAGCTTGGTCACTATTAGCATAGATTGCAGGGTCAATTGCGCTGAAAGCTGTAGTTTTATTTTCCTTGATCTTGAGACTTCCTGTAACCTTATGCCTTAGGACTTCGTCAATGTGGCCAGAATAATAGTAACCATTTTCCAAGTCAATAGCAAATGTCGCTTCAACCTGGAGACACTCATATTCCCCTAGATCAGACTCTTGATGGTAGTCTATGTATTTATCAATAGCATAGATACATTCCCAGAATGAGCGACCAGCAGAATTAACTGATCGACGTTCTTCTGCTAGAAGGTCAATGTCCCAAGCTAGAAATGCAGCAAGAATAGCTTTCTCACGGCTAAGTGTCTTGTCATATTCTGCTACTGCTGCACCAACAGCGTGGCCAAACGCAAACTTAATGTTTGAAAGCCTCTCAGCTTGGCGCGTGTGGCATTGAATCTTTTTGATAATGTATTTCCTAGGGCAGCCGTGCAGAAGATCAGCCATGCTATAGGATAGATAATTGATATGCCGCGTTAAAGCATTTCTAGGACTCTCGGGGGCTGCGCTCCCGGTAGGGGTATCCATTAAATCCGCAAAGGTAATGTTAGTGTCCATGGCTAGTGTCTCCAAAAAGGATTGGACTTACTGATGTTAGCACCGCATCAATATGAACTTGTGTGTATGGGTATTCTTTAACTACATCAGATTCAGTAATGTCATTATCGTGGCGAAGGTTATTGATGGTTTGATGCTTGGCTTTTGCAATGGTTGTATCTCGATAGATATAAACATCAGGGTCTCCATCAGCAAGACGCGCAACTACTGCGATGTAAGGATAGATAGTCATAGCTGCTCTCCTTAGAACAAACTAGCGTCAAGTTTCTTGGCGCGACTGGTAGTCTTAGCCTCTCGATTAGTTTGCTTCTCCACAATAAATACTTGCGTAACTTGCGAAGCTGCATCAATCAAAGTCTTAATCTGGGAGTCTGTCAAGAGTACTATGGATTCTGGATAGCTACGTAGCAATGTATGTATGTTACGTAGATGGCTTGGAATCTGCGGGTCAGTAGCAAGAAGTTTCTGCTCTAGTTCAGTTAGTGCAGAAGTCAGCGATGGGGGGATAGAAGATGAAGGGTTAGATTGAGGGTTAGGTTCCATGATGTTTTCAGGGGGTTGAGAGAAGGAAGAAAAGGAAAGGATTTTTGCAAGTGTTTCTAGAAAACTATCTTGATCTTCTGGCAACACCTGTGTTAGTGCGTGGGTTAGAGAGTACACTTCCTGAGTTATGCAATGAGGATCAGCTCCTGGTCTATTGTTAGAAGCAAATGCTAGAATAGTATATAATTTAGAGACAATTCCGGGGACGAAAGCATTATACCTTCTTAGGTAAAAATCTGTTATTGGTATCCCTATTGATTTAGCTAATCCTAGATATGACCAATGGATACTATTAGGGCCATAATAGAGGCCGCTAGTTATAGCGTAGGCCATGCCCCTTACGGCAACAGCCCTATGGAAAGATGTAATCATTTTTTCGCGGCCTTAAACCACTCTACTATAAAGTAATTCTAATCTAATCTTAACTAAGTCACTAGATATAGGGGTCTTAGTTATGACTAACTTAGAATAAGTTATTTTTCCAGAGACTTTATTGATCATGTTCTCTGCGGACTTGGTTCTTTTGATACCCATGATTACAGTTCTAGCTTTATCTTTATGGGTAGTGATTTCTACGAAACCAGTCGCTTTAATCTTGTTCCAGATAGGTGAGTAAAGCATTTCTAGTCGCCAATGGATTCGTATTCCTCGATCATACTAGTTACCCAGTCAATACGATACTGTTTTAGGCGCTCATCAGTTAGTTCCTCGACTGGGGGCTTAACACTGTGCTGTACCCATGTGCTAACAAGTGCGTGTGGGTGAATCCTGCGCTGCACTTCTAATACTAAATCCGTTGCTTTGAGTCTAATTATAGAGCATTTTACCGGCGAGGTAATCTGTGCTACCAAAGTATGTCTAACATGAGAGATAGCAATACAGACATACTCTACTCTGTCGGCTATCAACAACTCTCTGGCGTGCCGTAGTATTTGTGATGATTTCATTTCATATCTCCAGCATTTTTAAAAAGATTCCAATGGCTTTCTAGTCACACTATAGTCTCTGTATTTATTTCTAACATTTTCCAAGTTGAAAGTTATGGTGTTGGTAGTCACGTCATAGCTACATTTGATATAATGTTCGCTATAATAACTTTCAACAGCAGGACTTTCTTTGCCCATACGCTTCTTATAAAGACTGTATTTCTTAACCATACCTACCCGAAGTGAGGCAGCAGTTGCTGGATCGCAATGAAAAGAAACTGGCAGCCCTAAAAGAACTTCATTAAAAATTTCTTGGAGTGTCATGGGGAGGGGTTTCTTTTAGGTATTACTTTGAAAAAGCCCATAGCCTTTAACAGATTGTATCTATCAAGGCTATGGGCTAGGGCTTTTGGCTAGGGCTTTTGGCTAGACCCTTTCAGGCATTAGAACGCATTGCGATCAAGCGGTTGATCAATATCCGCCAGCCAGCGCTGAAACTTGGTAAGCAAACGTTGAGCGCAAACACCAGTATCATCAAGCGCAGTAGACTTCATGATATAGACATTGAGGTCATTGCACAAAGTATCCAGAATGGGTCGTGCGCTCTTGTAGCGCATTGGTTTCTTGAAAACAGAGATATGATTCTGCAAGACTGCTTCTGTTTTGCCAGTAGCAGGGACTAGAGTTGCAATGTAATCAGCATAGAAGAATTCCCATTCCTCATCCGTGATTGCAGAGACGCCACGTTGAGCGGCAGGAATAGATGCCAGATGATCAACAGCAAGCTTGCTAACATCAAGCATCCCAGCATTGATTTCTGCATCAGAATCCCCGAAGGACTCAATAATATCATCGAATTGCCGGCGGGCCGCACTATAAATGAGGTCATTAATCTGACCCATCAAGAGCTTGGCAGCAGGCGTATCTGGCGAAGCCAAATAACGAATAACATCATCCTCGGAAAGAACTGGCAGGGCAACATCAAGAGATGGTTGTTTGCGGCTACGGCCAATTTCATTGCCAGCCTCATCTCGGAGAACGCGGGTTTTGAAATTAAAGCGGAAAGTTTGCACAGGCATTTTATGCTCCAAAAGAAAGGAAAGAAAGAAAGAAAGAGAACCAAAAACTGCCAGGGAACAGAATTATTCCTTTTTTCCGACAGTTTTTATAGTATGCCAGAAAACATGGCCGGTGTCAAGCCCCTGCGCGGGGCGCAGAATACTTCTATTGGTTTATTCTTTATTACCTTCATTCCAGGTCCTAGCGGATAGAATACATAGACCGTACTCTGGAAATACTGGACTAGCACGTAGTTCAATATTAAAAGATTCCATGCGCGCATACTCATCCTCTGTAGGGATGTTATTATAGAGCCAGACAATCTTATACTCTCTGAGCTTTCCAGTCTTAGGATCATCAAAGAGATAGTAGTTGTTTGTTTCATCTAGCCTAGCCTCTAGGGATTCTTTATCACGAACCATGCGCCGCGACCAAGTGATTAGTTTGGCGGCAGCAATGAGTAGGTCATTAGCTGGCCAATAGCGCAAGCGATACGCGAATTGGGTTTGACTGGCATCGTGAACTGGATTAAACAACATTGGGCTTCGCCGTTTGGGCGCCTCAAAAAAGGTTAAAAAGAAAAAGGGAAAGAGGGAAAAGGGGAAAAGGTGAAAAAAGAATTTATTGCCAGAGGGGAATTACAGCGGGGGACACTTCGTGCCCCTTACTGGCAACCACTTGACAACCACTTGACAACCACTTAGAAAGCATTTCTATCCACACTTACAGTTGCACGCTTTAACAACAGATTATACTTTGCCAGTGCTTTCATATAGGCTACTTGGTTTGGAAAGTTATTTCTTTCAGGTCTAATAAGAGAGTTACTATCCTCCCGAAGCGCAGCATCTAACTCCTCCAAGAGACTATCCTCTTGAGTTGTCCTAACATGGCTTGCTGCGAAGGATTTACCAAATGCCTCAGGAGATTCTATGATAAAGAAACTACCGTAGAAACTGTTGATAGAATGTCTGATCCTATTTAGTCTCATAGAAATGAAATGATAGACAATGTTTCCATGATCGCAATGCTTGAAGATAGCCTCTCCTAAGTCATCAATATCGTCAGGTAGCCAGTCCCCTGGGTTCTGCTCTGCTGAATAAAAGATAGACTTAAATGTTTCAATCCTACCAGCAGCATATTCCTTTTTAATCTGACATTCAATCCAAACCCAAACCTTTCTAAAGTCTAGCTTTTGATAGACTACACTGTCCTTGACTTCTGCATTAGCATCATCAATCGTATCAGAGTCTAGCAGAGAAATTTTCCTAACAGTATTTTCCCATTCATCTTTGATGGTATCTAAGGCGTCAATCCAAGCGCCAAGAGTTTCCCATCTAGGATTAAGGACACTAACATGGTAGATAGGAAGTGCCTGTCTTTGGGTAGTCTTTTCCACATACCAAGAAACTAGTTCATAGAACCTTGGTAGGCAGCCAATGGCAATAGAGTCTAGCGGAAGGGATGGGACAGATATCTTTAGTGCATTGAGTTTTAGCATGGCTGCACTCATTAAAAGCTTTTGCTCTAACAGAGTACCTGAGTCTAGGCTCCAGCCATTTACAGTTTGAAGTTGGTGGAGGGTATTAAGCCTAGCCAATAGATACTTAATAGGTTGCCTGTAAATAGGGTGGATAACTTCTATTGGTTTTAGAAGCTCTGGCCATTGCCCTATTAGTGGCGTTACCGATAGTAATGGTGTGCCACTAAAGCGGCAATGTAGCTGCAGCTTCGCTGCAGTATTAGCTTCAAGTGTTTGATGTCTGTTCATAAAAATCTCCAAGAAAGAAAGTTAGAAATTAAGATCGCTAGCGAAGCCAGCGGGTTAAGATTCATCATCGCTGGCGGAGCCAGCGGGTAGCAGGCCATCAGCAATACTCTTAAAGTAAGCTATCTTTTCTTCAAGAGTTATTCCTGGCACGATGGTTCTATTGATTGCTTTCTGGATACTACTTATCTCATGAATGTCTCCTTCGCAAATGATGTAGAGCTGCTCTTTAGCTCGGGTTATTGCAGTATAGAATAGCTCCCTTGATAGGAGCTTATTATGGGAACGGTGTAGGAAGAAAAAGACTTTCTCCCACTCTTGGCCCTGTGCTTTATGGACTGTTAACGCATATCCTAGAAGCAATGAATTTATGTCCCCTGCTGTATCTATTTCTAGTGTCTCATCAAGATCAGGCACGTAAATATGCAAGCAATGACTGGCCTTGTTTTTTGCTTCATCAGATGAAGTTGACAGGCTTAGTTCTAATGCCAGCATATCTTCAGCAGATTGCTTAGGTAATGTACAAGCTGGGTCATGGCCATTGCGATCTAAGGTTAAGGTTGCAGCTCTTGGTGGCCGTCCTACATAACCCATTGTCCTTGTGATTCTAGTGATAACTCCATCATGGCGATTGACATAGACTCTATCCCCTACTGCCCAATAGCTACGTTGGTATCTAGCAATGACTTCATGAGTTATCTCATTGCGGTTCTTTGTTAGGTGATTAGCTATAGCTTTATTGAGTTCAAGCGTCCCAACATTGACATTATAGGGACAGAGGATCATATCAGTCTCTGGATTATATAGCCCTGAGTCTATGCTTCTAGCTAAGAATCCAGCAAGCGCACGCATCGCACCATTTTCCCCAAAGCGTTCCTTCCAAGGACGAACAATTAAACTGCTTCCAGTAGGGGAAGTTTCTTCGATAGGCTCTTTAAGCGATGGGAATGGGTTAATATTATTCCTTATTGCTGTAGCCAATCTAATAATTGGGGACTCAAGTGCCTGCCTATAAACTTCAGTTAGTTCTACTGTAGGTAAATCAATTAGCTTCATGCCCAAGATTGCTTTATCTCTAACAGGTGGAAGTTGATGGAGATCACCTAGGAAAATCATTTGAGTTCTATGGGGATTTCTTAAGGCTAATAGCACGTTACCAAATAGTTGCAACCCTATCTGACTGGATTCCTCAAAGATGATTGTTGATATATGAGGCAAGGGGTTAAGGGCGTTGCGATTAGGCTCAAAAACTGGCCTTAGGATTACTTCGTCATCTACAATAACCTCCTTGAAAACTGGTCGATACTCTAAGAGTTTATGTATGGTAATGCAATTACCTTTTAGTGCTTCAGGTAGTTTCTTCCTGATGTGATTGACAGATTTATTTGTGAACCCTACAATCAAGACCGCTGGCTTGCCCTTTGATAGATACTTTGTCTCATCAGATATAACTCCCACATGAGATGCCTGTAGAAGGTTATGGCAAATGAGTTGAGTTACTGTTGTCTTGCCAGTACCTGCGGCACCTACTAGACAAAAGGATTTACCAAAGAGCGCATTATCCAGCGCTTCGCGTTGCCGGTCATTTAGGATAAGGGAGGAAGGATTAAGACTCATGATGAAAAGCTCCTGATTAAATATACTTCGAGTGGGAAAGGGTTTCAAAGAAAACATCCGCCGGTGGTTTCCAAGCATATAAGTTTGAGTACCAGACTTTATTATAGATTACTCCTAAGTCTGAATTGACAATGAGTATCCCATAGCGTCTAGAAGAAAGAACCATTACATTCTTTCCAATAGCTTTAGATATTAAGGAACAAAATCCTGGGTGAATGATTGTATCTGTAGAGAATGGTGCCAGATGATATTTAATAAATACCATTGTGTCAGATAGCCCCAAATGAGAAGGCTCATCTGGATCGGGCAAGCTATTAAAGAGAATACCATTGTGCATTAAGAGAAGGGGATTATTTAAGGAGTCTCTATTTGGCACAAGAATTGGATGGGCATTATTATAGTTTATGGTCCCATGTGTGGCCATGCGAAAGTGAATAGCAATTAACTCCTTATCATTGGCTTCTTTTAGCTTCTTAAGTAAGAAGTTTCTAGTGGCCTTTGGGGTATTAAACATGGATTTAATTCCTTTATCTGCCCACATAATACCTACCCCGTCTGGGTTTATTTTATAGGTATCATTTACAAATGAAGGGGTTAGGGTTTCAAGTAGGTCTGTTTTTTGACCAGTTATGATTAGGCACATGGGAGCTCCTGATGGTTAAAGGGTTGAAAAGAAAAGGGAAAAAAGGAAGGGAAAAAGGACTGGCGCAGCCAGGGCAAGATTCGTGGTTGCCAGATTCGACCTTCGGTCGGGGTTATTTTTTAACTAATAGCTTCTATTCCTCCTTTAAAGTTATTGATATACCTTCTAAGGTAGCCATATTTCTTGGCCCCTTGGCTAACACCTAGCCAAGAGACAAAGCTCCTAAAGGAAGTATCCTTTAGGCTAGTGTTTTTACTCCAAGTGACAAGTGCATGAATCAATTCTATCCTAGCATATATGGTAGTCGGGAAAGAACTTGATGCGCAAATTCTTACCTCGACTGTACCTAGAGACTTTAGTTCGGTAAAATCAATTGCTTGCTCTACCATTAGCCTTTCACTCTGGGCTGCTCCTAATGCAGTTAAGTTTACTGCATGGTATCTTGACTTGGCGCAAGATTTTATATAACTCTTATTGCAGAAACTATAAATTGATTCCCTAGGTATTGGTTCTATGGCTGCATAGTTTGCGGCTTCAGAGCTATATTTAGGATGCCTGCCGCAGAGAATATCTATGAAAGAGCTATTCTCTGGGTTGTTCCAGAAAGCATTAAAAACTCTAAGGGATAATGGGCTAAAGGCTTTGGCGTCAATATGAATATGCAAGCCATATCCACTAGGGGCCTTAATTGGAAGGAATTCACTGTCATCTTTAGATTCTAAGTCCATCAGCTTTGCCCATGCTGCCTTATGGCTTTTTAGGGTAAGTGCTGCTGACATTAGTTCAAAGCCATAATGCTCACGAAGGGAGGCATCGGACTTAAAGAGACAATAACCTTTGGGTAGATTATTTCTTAGGAATCTAATTGTACTGTCTCTATTGTCAGATTCTAGCTCTAATTCCAGCCCTAAGGTAAAATCTACCTTAGATGTTTTTTCATTAGAAAGATTCTTATTAGAGGTTTTAGCTGGGGCTAGATAGGAATAGTCTTCATCATCATCCGAGCAAAACTCGGAATCTTCATCATTCCCATTAATATCTATACCTAATAGCGGGCTATGGCCATAGGCCCTATAATTCCAAGCATCAGAGTCAAGCGTATAAAAATATCTGCCATTAACATACATTGGATGTGCTGCCCCAATAGCAGCATAAATAGGCTGTCCAGAATCAGTTTTTTCTACTACAGTTACTATTCTCTCTGGATTACTAGACTCCGTTATGATAGTTCTGCGACAGAGCTCTTTAGTAGATACAGCAATAGTTTCAGGATTATAGGTTCCTGCGGGATGATAAAGGGGACTATTTAAGCTTCTATAGCTATCACGTGAAAAGACAGGAATAGATACATATCTAATCTGATGGTAACGTATTGTTAGTTTTCTTGTCAGATGGCAAAATACTGGCTGTAGTTGATTGACTACCCCATGCCGTTCTGCAACTTTCCAGAGATATTCTTTTACATATTTTTTAATAGCAGCGTTATTACTTCTTTTAACACTAAGTGTTTCCAGAAATTCCTCAACATTAGCTAGCAGTATAAGTTCTTTAGCTGAAGTGTTGTGTTTTGATAGCTTAATGGATAAGGCTTTATCAAAGGCTCTTACCTTTAGTTTAGTTTCTGCAAGTGCTTGGATTTGTCCCCTATTCTGGCCCCTTTCTGGGAAAATCCTATAAAGGCTTCTTTTGATATAATCTATTTGGCTATCGTTATAATAATTATGTAGTCCCTTACAAAGATTTCCTACTAACTCCTCAATTTCTAGGTTAGTAGCGGTAAGAAAATTATAGATTCCCCTAGATTTAACCTCTTTGATATAGTCTTTTAGGGAGAGGAATTGCGGGCTATCCAATGGCAGATTGTTATTATATGTTTCCCAGCTGGGAATGAGTCTGGCGCCAAGTGCTAGGTTTGTCTCAGTGGCTAGGTTTGTTTCTAGACCTGCTGGAGTACAAATTAAAACTTTCATGCTGGTTCCTTCTGCGCGAAGCGCAAAGACTTTTTAACTAAGACTATGAGGTTAAGAACCCGCTATCGGTGCGCGAAGCGCAATTCCCAGCCTCACCCTTAGATTATACCATAGAAAACCGGCCCTAGGGCTGTTTGGAAAATGATTTTTTACTTATATTGGTTTTTTGTTTGAGAAAAAATAAAGATTTAATTGTTGCGAAAAGAATTATAAACTGCCCGAAGGGCAGAATGTTGTGCATCTTGTGGCATGGATACCCTTACATACCCGGTTTACCATCATCCCTAGGGGGGAGGGGGGCCAGCTAAGGACAACTATTGTAGGATTCGGGTTTGCGCAGCAATAAGATGGGCAATAATAGGGCCGAATCAGAGGAAAGATGTAATAGGGACGTGAAAAGAGGCAAAAATAGGGGGAAATAATTGTAAATAGGAAACGTGGAAATGCGCACGGGAGAGAAAAAAAATATCAAAAAATCGCTACCCCTTAAAAGAGGCAATAGCTAGCTATTCTATTATTACCTCTTTATGCGCAGCACAAAGCCTCTTACTTTCTATTGGTGCGCTTAGTCTGTAGTCTGCAATAGGTGACGCTAATCCGACCCCCCCTCCCCCAGGGATGCAGGTAAACATGGTAATCATGGGAACATACGGAACATCGTGCACAACATTTGGTTAGGATTATAGATTAGAATTCCTGATGCTAAAGAATAAAACTGCCGAAGGCAGAAGGCAGAAGATTAAATTGCCGAAGGCAAAAGGCAAAAGGCAGAAGATTAGAATTCCTGATGCTAGATGCTACAAGTTGAAGTTAGCGCTTTTTTGAGAATGGTTTATTCCTAAAGTTTTATTTCTAAATGACCGAAAGCCTGAATGAGAATCTAAACAAGAATGATTCGTATTCTCAAGCAGCCGAAGGCCGGGTTACAAATTGTTACAATTAAATACTTGCAATCTGCGCGCAGCGCAGTATAATGTCGTCTATGGGCCAGGACGATAAACCAGATTCCCTGGAGTTTTCCCGGCTCATACCCTCAGGAGTATTGTTATGGAAACCACCGTTCAAAACCACGTGCAAGCCACCAAGGAACACGTTCTTACTCTGCGCCGTCGGAACCCAGCACGTAGCACTAGCGTGAGCCTCGATGCAGATATTGTAGAGACTGCTACCCGTAGTCTTCAAACTGATGCTGGCCTGCTGGCTGCGCTGCTGGCTGCTATCATCGACGAGGCCATCCTCACCATTGCATCTCGCGCTGGCGATCTTCCGCCGGATGATGGCGCAATGTACCCGCTAGTCCTCGCGCCAAGCGATATTCTTTCCGAGGTAACCCGGCTTCACCTGCCATGGGTGACTAGTGAGGAGCTTGCTACCCTATGGGAAAACTCACCGACCAAGGCAGCCATTTTCGATCAAACCAAGTGGACCGCTAACCGTGGCTATCGACTGGCTTACGAAAAGTACAAAAGTCTTGTTCTATCCCTTGCTGGCAAGGCAACACGCTTGGAATTGGAAGATATTAATTGGATTCGTTCTAAATGGGCACCTGGCCACGTAGAGCTTGACCGTTTCGTGTTCCGGCGCTTGGCGCAAATGGAATCGGCCTTGACCAAGGAAGCCGAAACTTTTGACCGAGACGCTTTCTAGACTGCGCGCCAGCGCAGGCCGCCAGCAATGGCGGTTTTTTATTGGCCGCTGGCGGAAATCTACCTGAGAATGATTCGCATTAAAATTAAAAAATTTCGCTCGCTTCGCTCGCTATCTAGAATCTCGCAAAATAGCTGGCCTGCGGCCAGGGGCTAGGGGCCTTTCGCAAGCTCAGGCCGCGCGGTTATCCTATTACCATCTCCAAATTTTTCTAAATTTTTAATAAGTTACTTAAGTAAAACATAAAAACCATAGAGAAGATTCGCTCCTGCCTTTTTCAGCTTGGGCACTCTAAACTTCCTCATTCTTAGGAGTTCTCCCCTTGGACACACGCGACCAGGCAATAGCATTATTGGCTACAGGTATTTCTACAAGCCAAGTAGCTGCGGCTTGTGGCGTAACTGACTCTTATATTAGCCAGCTCAAGGCTGACCCAAGCGCCCAGGCTAAAATCTTGGAGCTACAAGCCTCACAAACAATTGAAGATAAGCGTTTTGACACAGCTCTTGAGCGTGCAGAGTCTCTTGCGCTCGATAAAATCGAAAAAAGCTTGCCATTTGCAAACATCCGGCAAGCTATTGAAGCCTTTAGAGTCTTGAATACTGCCAAAAAGCGCAACGATTCAGTTCTCCCGCCCCCTTCTTTGCAAGGAATTACAGTTAACTTAACACTTCCTGCCACAAATGTCATTAACTATGTTGTAAATAACAAGAATGAAATCGTGGAAGTTGCTGGAGCACCAATGATTACTGCAAATGCTCGCGCCCTAGATGAGCTAATCGCGCAAAAGACAGCAGATACCTCTCTCAAGACACTTGGAAAGACTAGTCAAAGTGAAAACGAAAGAGGTGCAGCATTGTTATATAGACTCAGGCCACCTAAACCATTGAATGTAGCTAAGATGCCACTTAGCAGCATCAATAAAGATGCCTTTTGATGCCCCCTCCCCTTCGGGGAGTTATTTCCTATGACTAATTCTGACCCCTTGGCAATGGAAACTAAGCCAGCACGAAGTGCTGGAGGCGCGGTGCAGGATATTGTAGCTCTTAACTATGAAGCAGCCTCTCTTGCCAAGCAAGACTTAAACTTCTTAGGTATGCTCGCTGCGCCAGAAGAATTCTCTTTTCAGTTTCCTCCCTTCTATCTAGCACTCTTTAATATATTTACAACCAGTAAGGATAAACTTTCGCGCTATGCCATTGGTATCCCAAGGGGATTTGCAAAAACAACCTACCTCAAGCTCCTTTGCCTCTGGTATATTCTCTTTAGCGACAAGCAATTTATCCTAATCGTAGGTGCATCAGAGGATTTAGCAATAAACACTCTTTCTGACATTTGCGACCTCTTAGATTCTCCTAACATTCGGGCACTATTTGGCAACTGGGAACTACACGCAGAGATAAAAACCCAAGCGCTTAAAGTATTTCACTTTAGAGGTAGGGATATAATCCTTAAAGCTATTGGTGCAGGCACAGCAGTCCGTGGTATTAACCGTAAAAACAAGCGCCCAGATGTTATCATTATGGATGACGTACAGAAACGGGAGCTGGCGGAAAGTAAAGAGCTTAGTGAGCAACTCTTACGCTGGATTCTAGGTACTCTAATGTTGGCTCGTAGTAACTTTGGCTGTACCTATATCTACGTTGGCAATATGTACCCACAAAATGCCATTCTAGAAAGATTAAAGAATAATTCTCAATGGACTAGTTTTATTGTTGGTGGCCTTCTCTCGGATGGCTCTTCTCTTTGGGAGGAACTTCGTCCTGCTGAGGAACTAATTAGTGAGTATCAATCTGCAAAGGAAATGGGCCATCCAGAGATTTTCCTATCGGAAATCTTAAACAGTACAGATATAGTAGGTGCATCAGGAATAGACATAAGCAAGATTCCTCAGCTTCCACCCTATTACGAAGGTGCAGAACCAGAGGGTAGCTTCATTCTTATTGACCCATCAAGCGGTAAGAAAGATGGAGATGACTGCACAATCTCTCATTACAGCGTTTGTGATGGGAAGCCAGTTCTTGATCACATAGTTTCTGGAACATTCACTCCAATAGAAACCATAGAAGCAGCCTTAAAGCTAGGAATGCAGTTTAACACCCGACTGATAGGGGTTGAAAGTGTGGCTTATCAGTCAACTCTCCTATTCTGGTTTGAGCACTATTGCAGAACAGAGGGAATTTCAGGATTTGAATTCATAGAATTATCCCCAAAGGGCCAAGCTAAGAACAATAGAATTAAGAAGGGACTCTTAAAGCTCTTGGCAGGAGAAATCTATCTAGCCCCTAGCGTGCGAAGTATAGTTCTTAACCAAATCTCTACCTGGAATCCACTCAAAGTAAATAATACAGATGATATTATTGACCCGATTGGCTATGTAGATGAAGTCATGCGAGACTACGGGCATCTTATTGTGAAGAATACCTTTGATGTTGAAGCATTTGCAGCAGAAGCTAGTCATGGAGAAGCCCTTCCCTTCTGAGCCTGGGCCTTCGGCCCTATGTGGCAACCACGGGTAAGTTTTTCTTTTTCCAAACTCCTCCCTTCATCTTTGTCCAAACCATTTTCCAACCCATCATGGCAACTCAGCAAATTTCTTTAGTAAACAGTCTTTCAATAGACCAGCGTAAATCCCTCCTAGATTACGCCAAATCCTGTGCGCAACGGTCTAGCATAGAGCTAGGTAATTTCCGCACACTTCTAGAATATCGAGATAAAGCCTATCAACGGCAACTAAATACCACAGCAGAGCATATTCGTGCAGTCCACTCTAATATGAAGGGGGATGCTCGTAAGCTCCAAGACATTACTGTTCCTATCATCATGCCTCAGGTAGAATCTGCGGTAGCATATATGGCAGGCGTCTATCTAACTAGCTATCCTATCTTTGGAGTTATCGCTTATCCAGAGAACCAAAAACTAGCCCTTCAATTTGAGACAGTCCTAGGGGAACAATCTCTGCGCTATGGCTGGGCTAGGGAGCTAATCAAAGTATTTCGTGATGGCATGAAATATAACTTTGGCATGGCAGCAGTTACCTGGAGAAAGACTCCATTAAAAACTGTTGTGACAGATACTACTATTTCTTCTGTAGGAATGGCAGCCCTTAGGGAAATGAGCTATGGTGGAAACAAGATAACTCACATTAGTCCGTATAACTGTTTCATGGACATGAGTGTACCGCCAGCGTCTATTCACACCGATGGAGAATACGTTGGCTGGAATGAAATTATGTCAAGGGTTCAACTTAAGAGACTTCTCAGCCTGCTTGATCCAGCAAAGACTACATCTGCTAAAGAAGCATTTGAATCCTCATTTTCTGGTTCTTCTGGAGCTGCAAGCTCTGCTACGCGTTATAATGCCCCTACAATCAATCCTTATCTTAACATTGGTTCTGGCGCATTAGGGGTCAATAACTGGGCTTCTTGGATGGGCCTTTCTCCAGCTAATTCTAACATCAATTACAAGGATCATTACTTAGTTACTCATTTTTATTGTCGTGCCCTACCCTCTGATTTTGGCGCTCGGGGCAACCAGGTTAAAATCTATCATGCAATCATCGTAAACTGGAATACAGTTATCTTTGCAGAGGAACTGAATGTAGGGTATGACTATCTACCAGTATTTATCATGCAACCTCTAGAGGATGGGCTAGGATATCAAACTCAGTCCATGCTGGATAACGCTCTACCTTTTCAAGATATGTCTAGTGCCCTCTGGAATATCAGTCTAGAGTCAAAACGAAGGTTAATCTTTGATAGGCTTATCTACAATCCCAGACTCATTG
>OGVR01000004.1_pt1 | contig 19415 bp, 13 predicted proteins | sample 1575841 | NCBI WGS metagenome assembly OGVR01 (sample SAMN07581526, study PRJEB24739) | freshwater metagenome
CTCTTGCCGATGAATACAAATTGGCTGTTCAACAGTTTGGACTAAGAATGGCTGCCATTGATGCCGAGTACGCTCTTCTTGAAGCACAGAGGCTTCAGTTAGAGTTTAATCTCAAAGCACAAAAAGCTTTCTTAGAACAGCAAGCTATGGCTGACGGCACTATTGATGATAGAGAGAGAAGAGGCCTCGACCAAATAAGTAACGCTATAGATATGATCGGAGCGGTCGACTACAGTGTTATGAAGGACTTGGCTAAGGAGACTGAAAGAAACTCCCTTGAGCTTCTTAAAGTAAGAGCTATGGAAGCACGAAGTCCTGCTGGAGGTCTGTTCTGGGGACTTGGAGGAGCAATTCTTCAAGGAGCCTCAATATTTGAGAACCTGAGTGCTGCTTCAAAAAGCCTAGAGCAAGCTAAGAATCCTGTAGATACTCTTTCTAAAGTTGTATTACCAGACTTCTCCAAAGCAACAATAGACGCTGAAAAGGCTCTATCAGAGTTCACTACCCAAATCAAGACTCTGGATTTAAATATTCCTGAGTTAAAGACTAAGCTGTTCGAAATAGCAGATACATTTAATGCTTTTCTAAACAAGCTAAAGGAAGAGGGGGGCGTAGCCTCTGAAGCTGCTAATATGGGTCGTATAACTGGACGAAGCCAGGACGATATGGCTAAAACTATGCAGATTGCTATGGGCATGGCTACCGAAGCAGGGGCCAAGTACTGGCAATACGGAGCTCAGACTGGACACTCCGGAAGAGGTCATAGGGAGTTCAGAGCAATTGATGTCTATATGGCTCCAGGAACTCAAGAAGCTACGGATCCAGCTATAAGAGCTAAAATGGATTCCCTAGCAGAACAGTACGCTCTTAAAGGGTACGTGGTTCTATGGAATAAGGTTAGATATAGCCTAAATGACTCTGGGGAAATAATTAAAACCGCCATAGAAAAAGGAGCCAATCAGCATAGAACTCATATGCATGTGGAGGCTTTATCAGCTGGCGTCATCATGCGAGAAAGTATAAAGGAAGGAGGGGCTGAAGCAGCTACTTCTATCGAGAAAGCTGTAGTAGCTTCTGCTGCTAACGATAATAAGAAAGCATATACTTCTTTTGACTCGGCACCTCAAGGCAGCTTAGCAGTCTCCCTCGCAGAACAAGGAAGTACTGGAGCAATCGAAGTAGAGGGTATTAAAGCTAAGTCCTCTATTAATGATTTCTTACAGACAGCAACTCCCTCACTGGAGTACTTTATTGAGCAGTTCGCCTCACTAGGTCCTCAAGGTGAAGTAATGTCTACTGTACTAAATGGATTCCTCACTTTCGGTGAACAGTTAAACACCGCCTTTACTGTTTTAGGAATGAGTACAGCGGAGCTATCAAAGTCTGTGGGCAGAGATTTAACAGAGACAGAAGCTTCTCTTACGAAGATTTCGTCAGGATTTTCCGCAGCAGCAGCAGCAATAGGCACTATTAATCAAATACTACAAGCTAGCTCTAATGCAAAGATTGCTAATATTGACAGAGAGATTGCTGCTGAACAACAAAGGGATGGTAAGTCTGCAGCTAGTGTAGCCAGAATTGAAGCTATGGAGAAAAAGAAAGACTCTATTGCTAGAAAGGCTTTCAACACGAATAAAAAGCTAATGATGGCCCAAGCGGTAATGGGTACTGCTGCAGCTATTACTATGGCTCTAGCTACTCTCCCACCGCCTGCTAGCTTTATTATGGCAGGCATAGCAGGAGCCTTAGGAGCTGCCCAGATTGCTGTAATTGCAGGAACTCAATATGAAAGTACCTCTGCCTCAAGAAGCGCTTCTGTGCCTTCAACTATCTCTATAGGTAGACGCGGAGATACTGTAGACCTTGCAAGAGGACCAAGTGCAAACGCAGGCGGAGAAGTAGGCTTTATTCGAGGCTCACAAGGTACTGGATCAAATGCTAGTAACTTTCGCACTATTGGTTCTGCATATGGCGGGGAGCTAATGAGAGGCTATGGCAATCGTGGATTCGTAGTTGGAGAAAAGGGACCTGAGGTAATCACTCCCGAAACTCCAATTAGTGTAACTCCTGCAAATGATGTGATGCCTTCACAACCACTTAATGCAACGTTCAATATTCAGGCACTAGATGCCTCGGGCGTTGAAGAGATTCTAGTGGGCCAGAAGGGTAACATCATTAAGATGCTACGTGATGCGGCTAATGCCTCGGGACAGGGATTTCTTGAGGACGTTAATGTAAACGTGTATACAAGGCCCTCAGTAAATAAACTATAAAGAGTGTGTCCGGTCCTAGTGGCCGGACACTTAAATAAGGAATATAATGGCGACTTTTTCTACCTTTTCGGATACCCTACCAGATCCAATAAATAAGATTGATACCGCAGGTGTCTCCAATTCATCTGGGTCCGCAGGACCTGGCTTCGCTTCTGTGAAGTTCAGATCGAATAGGCAGGTACAGGTTTCCAGAACTATATCCGGGAGGGGCGTAATGGCCTCTCCCGGCTTTCATGTTTGGGAGTTCGATATAAACTATAATCCTATTACTAGAGCAGAGTTTGAGCCCGTAGCAACTTTTCTTGAAACAAGAGAAGGCAGGCTAAGGCCCTTCTTTGTAATCTTACCTCAGCATAATAAGCCTCAAAATAGTTTATTTAATACCTACTGCCTTGCAAATACTGTCACCGCCTCTCAAACTCCAGCAGGGTCTACTTCAATCATGATTAGTGGTACTAATATGACGGAGGCTTTAGCAGGTAATCCATCACCAGGAGACTTTATTAATATAGTAGACTCTGACGATGTAAACCACGTTAAAGCTTACAAGATTACAAGAGTAGAGACCAACGCCTATTATAGAGCAGGCACTACTCAACCAGCAACTAATCAAAGACGTATACACGTAACTCCCGCACTATCAAGAGATATTACGTCCGGCGCAGTAGTTCGTTTTATTAACCCAAAATTTAGAGTAATTCAGAAAGGAGATACACTAGAGTACGATCTGAATACTGATAATCTATATCAGTTTTCATTAAGTCTCGAAGAGGTGCTACCATGACAAGACCAGTTAATATAAATCTACAAAACGCGCTAGTAAATAATGACTCTTTTAAGTACGCGCACCTTATTAAGTTTGAGAGGCCTTCTAAGCCCGACGACTTAACTGGACTAGTATCTACTTCTAAGGAACGCTATACCTATATTACTGATGCTAGCGTTAATGTATCCTTCGATGATGGAAGCTCCAGCCTAGATGGTGTTCCTAATGGTACCCAAGTATATCTTGCGAATAAGGTTCTTAAAGTAGGGTCTATTCAGGAGCAAACAAAAGCAACACCAGGACAGACTAGCATTGTGCTTGATGGGAATGCTCTAGGAGCCAAAGTAAGTGCTCAAGTAACTATTACAGTGGTTTCACCAGGAGTATGGGACCTAGCGTTTCAGGCCCCTGTAGCCATAGAAGATATACTAGAAGAAGGCTTTCGAGAGGGGGATAAACTAGCGGTAATTATTGGGGCTACTACATACTCAGTAAGTATTACAGGGTTTAGAGCAAATAACACCTTGAGAGTCTCAAAAATTGATGTAGATCTTCCTACGGGCTCCCAATCAGTTACTCTTGCCCTATCTAGTGAAGAAGTAATCAGCATACTGCTTAATAAGAATGACCCTAATTATGCTTCTTTTATTAACCGAGAAGTATATATTTACAGAGCCTATTTCGATTACGAAAATCATCAGATTATTGGAACTCCAATAAACCTATTCAAAGGTATTATTCAGAATGTAAGTTTCGAGGACAACGAAGACTCAATCCGAGTAACCTGGGGACTAACTAGTCACTGGGGGGATTTCGCTCAGGTAAAGGGGAGAGTAACCTCCGACGAATTTCATAGAGCTCTAGATGAAAACGGAGCTCCTAGACCTGCCTCTACTGCCAAGCCTATATACGCGTATGATAAAGGCTTTATGCACTCAGAGACTTCAATCAATATTCTAGCAAAATACTTTACTACTACAAATGAAATCGTTGGAGTAAAATCAAAGAAAGGTGTCTTAGGTATTGGGGCAAAAACAAAAGTAAGAAGAGCGGATGTAACCAGAGAAAACTTTACAGAGTTAAATTTTCAGCTTTCAGCAAAATCTATACCTGTAATTTATGGCGTAAGAGTCACTGAAGGTATAGGAGTCTTCACGGATACCTTAAATAATGATAGTTCTACAGTTTATGCGATTACTGCGCTCTGCGAAGGAGAAATCGGTGGGGTTTATGATGTATTCATTGACGGTCAAGGGTTGATTTGTAATGACAAAGCGGATTTCGACGCTAGATCAGAAGAAGTAAGTAGAGGTACAGAGGATAATGATGCGATTGAAGTGTTCTGCAGAGGAAGAGCGGACCGAGGTGACGTACTAGGTAGTCAGCCCGCAGTAAACTTTGCTAACTTAAATTCTTTCTATGCGGGCTTTGACTTTGGCTCTTTATCTATTAGAGAAAACCCATACGCTGATGCATACTACCCAGATTATATAGCCATTGCGATGCAACCAGAACAAAGATATTCTCCTGGTACGGGGTTGATTGATGGAGAGTATATTGAGCTAACTTCCCCTATAAATATGAAACTAGACTTTTACTCCGGCAAGTCAGGGCAGAAAGCTAATGCCGAACTAGTTGGCATTTCTAGTAACAGAGGATTCAAGATTCAGAATGATTATTGGACTGGAACTGATACTGTAGAATACTGGGGGCCTAATCATCGACTTTTAGACACCGCTTATATGGTAGGTAAGTTTAAAATTGCGGAGGGAGATACTAGCCTGCCCGAGTTTAAAATTGTTGTACGAGGCAAACTAATAGATTGCTATAACTACGATGGTAGTTATATCAAAGATAGAAAAGTAACCGGAGAAAGTGCAGACAACTTCCCTTTAGGGTCTACGGTTGGTCTATATAGCTCTACCGGAACCTTATTAAATAGTAGCGTTCAAATCATAGACAAGTGGTCTTTTTTCAACCCAGATGGAACTACGAATACTAGATTTAGATTTAGTGAAGCTCCTAGCCTTGGCTATGTTAATGGAGTGCCTAGTATAACTAAGTTCTATATGCAGAACGCTAGTAATCAGCGCTGGACTATGGTTACTTATAATCATAAAGAATACACCGGTACGCTGGCTGCTAATATTTCATCAGGCACGCTAGCTAAAACTACAGTAGGAGCTAATATTGGTTTTACCTATGTCTCTAACACGGATATGACTGTAGAGGGCGACCTATATCATAATAGCCCTATATTCAAGGTAGTAGACTCTAATCTAGATGACGTTTCTGGGTCGCTCTTTGCTTATCAGCTATTCTCTGGAACGGTTACTAGTACGGCACTAACTACAGTAAGCCCCGCCGACATTTACGCAGAGGAATCCATTCCAGCCGGAGCTCGCCTCGCCTCTGTTAATACTATTAAATTACCTACAGGAGCATCTTCTACAAATGACGCGTATAAAGGGGATACTATTGAAGTAGTAAGGTTTAATGCAGCTAGTGGAAGAGCCAATATACAAAGTGCAGAAATCATTGCTTATGACGGAGCCAGTAGAATCGCAACTATTGATACTATTTGGACCTCAATTCCAAGAGCCGGAGATACAGTAAATATCTACCCCAGATACGCGGATAAGAGAGTAAGCATAAATCCCGCAATTCAAACCCTAGACTATATGACGGCAAAAACCTATGGTAGAGGACTCGATGTAACTAGGGACATTAACTTGCCTTCCGTTATAGCAACAGCAAATAAGTGCGATACTAGGTCAAATGTATCGGTAGGTTCTAGCTCTTCGGCTTCAGTTAATGCTATCTATCGCTACCCAGCAACAGGAAATATTATCTGGCAAGGAAAGGTAGTAGAGTCCGTATCGGGTAAGTTCTCGCCTAATATTGTTACTTTTACTGATGTTATAGGAAAGCTTACAAATAAGTGGAACTCCTGGAAATCTTGGGCGGTCGGACAATTAGTATACCATGATAGTAAAGTGTACAGAGTGGATGCTGAAGGAGTAAAGATAACTCCACCTACACATACTAGCGGAACAGTAAATGGTCTTACTTATATTAGCTCAGTTACTCTTACTAAGGTAAGCGGCCCTGGAGCAGACCTAGTATTGAATACAACCTCTGGCAATCCAGTATTCAACGAGAAGAATGGTCGTAAGATCTCTGGGTACTCTATATATGACTCGGACGATATTGACTACTGGAGACTATGTGGGTGGGATGGACACGAGCAACGATATGTAACTCGTTATCAGACCAATATTCAGATTGACACTTCGGTCCCATTGTTTGATAATACTAACGGAATGTTAGAGCACTTTAATGGGATCTTAAGATACACGGCCGGACAGTATTACATGGATCTAGAGGAAGCTGCGCCAATCGTATCTGGGGCTTCTTCATCAGATAATATAAGAATTGTAACTGCAGATGATATTATAGGGAAGATTCAGTTATCAGACGAAGGAGTAAGGTCTTCTTTCAACTCTATTACGGCAGCTTTCGCTGACCCTGCAAATAAGTTTGAGGCAAGAAACGTTAGCTTCTTTAACTCGGACTACTTAAAGATTGATAGGAATGTACCTAGAAAAGGCAATTTAACTATCCCAGGAATTACTAACTACTATAATACTAGAATTCTTGCGGATAGCTATTTAAATAAGAGCCGCTTTGGGCTATCCATTAACTTTACAATGCGGTATCAGGGTATTCTACTTCTTGCCGGAGAGGTTATTCAGTTAGTATACCCTAGATATGGAGATACTTGGGCAGCCCCAGGAAAGAGATTTCGTATAGAGAGCGTAACCTATCAACCAGATGGACTTGTAGACGTAGTAGCAAAAGAGTATGACGATAGCTTTTATGGCCTTGCAAACCTCTCAGAAGGAAGTTCAGGAGCTAACGTTACAGGGAGTACTATCCCTATTACTACTCCTATTGGTGCGCCTTCAAATCTTATAGTAACCAGTGCCGATACTCTAGACGAGCTATTTAATGGGGTAGAATTATTTTGGGATAACGATGCAAACGCTTTAAACAGCCCAGCTACTGTATTTACAGAAGTTTATGGGGGAGTAAGTCCTAATTTATTTATTAGTGTTATATCTATTTCTGGAGGTGTATTAAATACCTTAAATCCTCATGGACTAGAAGTAGGTATGCCTGTGTATCCACAAGTAAGTGAGAACGGGATAGACTCAACAAAAGTTTACTATGTACAATCTACTCCCACAAATACTACATTTACGTTGTCTGAGACTAGAGGAGGCTCAGCAGAAGTCTTCACAAATGGAACTGGACTAGATATAAGAGTAAGAACGGCAACTCTATTGACCAGTACACCAATCCCCGCTAGATCATATGTAGACAACATAGCCAATGAAAGTACTGGAAGAGTAGAAAAGTACTATTGGATAAGGTATAAGGTGATAAGGACATGAGTTCGTCAGTATATTATTCGGCCTTCCATCCTGCTGAAAATTCGGTAGGGGCTAAGGGAAGCGCAGCTTTCCCAGATACAGAAGATGGTCTTACTTTATTTTTGACTGTGCAGAGTTCAACAGTACCAACTATGCCTAATGGCTCCGGAGGCGACTATAGCGCCTCTGGAGGCTTTTTTGTGGTCTTAAGAGGAGGAACTCCAGTAACCTCCACTTTTTCAGTAGCGGGAAGAGTTCCTAATACTAATTGGATAAATATAAACTCAAGTACTGGGGAGTATACTGTTACAGACCCCGGAACAAATGCAGCTTCTGCTGTTTTAAGAGCTAATATTGAGGGAACAAATTATGACCTTACCTACTCCCTTTCTAAATCTCCTAGAGGTATTGATGGGTTAAGTGCTTTTTTAACTAATGAAAGTGTCAGTCTTTTTACTTATGCAAACGGAGTTGTAGTAAGCTATTCTCCGGCTACAGGCTCTTTTAAAGTATTTAATGGGTCTACTGATATTAGTAGTTCTTTCAGTTTATCAACGGTAGCTAATCCTCAAGGCTTGTCAGTTACTTATACAGGACAAACCTATACAATTACGGGAGGTATAGACCCCTCCGAAGAGAATGCCAGCTTAACAATAAGAGCTACTGGTAGTGGAGACTGGGCCGGTATTTTCTTTGATAAGGTGTTCTCCCTTTCTATTAGTAGAGGTGGATACGAAATTGTCTCTAGCTTACCAGGAGCCGGAGACCCTAGAAGATTCGAAGGCTCCATAGTATTTCTAAATACGGACGGTAAACTTTATCGTTTTGTAGGGAGCGATTGGACCGTAGCGGTAGACGGGGCAGATATTATAGCTGGAACAGTAACTGCTGCAAAGATGGGGGTAACAGACCTAAGTTCAATAACTGCTAATATTGGTACTTTGACAGCTGGAGTTATTCGCAATGGAGCTGATACTTTCAGAGTTGATGCAACCAATGGAAGAACTATAACCCAGACTGGAGCCTTTATGAAAGTTACAGGAACTCCATTCGGTTCTAGTAATCAGTTTATTGAGTGGTACGGTCCTTACTTTCCTAACCTTATTTCCTGCACAGAAGCTAATGCTGTTTATTATCTGAAAACCGATGGTTCTGCTTATTTTGGAGGAAATCTTTCTGCAGGTATCTTAAAAACTGCTGTTCAAACCTCTTCACTAGCCGCAGATGCTTCTGTAGAGACTGGTAACTATGGCTCAAATGGAAATACTATTCAAGTAGTACTAAGCTACTATGCATATTCTGAAAGCCCAGAAAGCTTCTATGATGCTACTCTTGAGGGTAGGAATGCATTTAACGACACAGTCATAGCGTGGGGAGCTACTCCAGACTTCTCTGTTTCCGCATCTAAAAGTGTCAGTGCCTCTGCATCTATAGCTTTAGATAGGTCTGTAAACGGAGGCGCTTTTACTAATGGAGTCGCTACTTTGAACATAACAACTGGGACGGAAACTATATTTGGGGTACAGCCAGTTCCGGGCGATTCCGCCGGATATATAGTATATACTAGGACCTTTTCCGGTAGCTTAACATATACTGATCCTCAGACAGTAGCTCAAAATAGAAACTATAGAGCTAGAATAACTTCCAGAGCTGGAGGTATTTTGGCTTACTCATTAAACCAACAGCAGAGAGTTGGAATCGTATCTACAGAGTAAAAATAAACCCCGCTACAGCATGGCTGTAGCGGGGTCTTTTTATGCGTAAAACGCTTTTACATTCTCATAGCCCCCTATCAAGTTTCCATCAACGAGAACCCAAGGTACTGTTCTAGCTTCCGGAAACTTCTCCAGAAACTCCTCCCGAGAAATGTCCTTGCCAATCTTTATTTCAGTATACTCTAGTTCCTTGCTCTGCAAAAACATCTTAGTGTTAAGGCACGAGGGGCAGCTTGGCTTAGTGTAAATCTCAATCATAGCTTAAATCCTTTAAATGTATCGCTAGAAATATCTTTCTTAACACCTCCTACTACGTAAGAAGTAATTTCGGTCTCCTGTGGAGCGACTTGTACCTCTCCTCCTGCGATCCATTTCTGCGTCCAAGGTAGAGGGTTGCTCTTTACGTCATATATGGGCTGGTAGCCTAGAGCAACTAGGCGCTTGTCTGCAATCCACTCAACATAGGTACACAGCAACTTTTCATTTAGTCCGATTACTGAGCCGTCCTTAAATAAGTACTTAGCCCAAGTTTTTTCTTGCTCTACAACACTACGAACAAGTTCGACCACTTCGGGTCGACACTTCGTTCTAATAGCCGCAAAGTCAGGGTCATCACCAGGTAGAAGCTTCAAAAGCTGCTGAGTAGAAGCTAGATGAATATTTTCATCCCTAGCAATGAACTTAATAATCTTGGCATTTCCTTCCATCTTCTTTAGTTCAGCGAAAGCCCAAGAGCAGGCAAAGGATACATAAAACCTAATCCCTTCAAGGAAGTTCACAGCATTCAAGCACATCCATAGTGCTTCTTTATGTACCCCACGAAGATGCTCGTAGCTAGGATGATTCATCATCTCGTTAAGTTCAATAAGCTCGTCGTAGTACTTACTAATATCTTCAGCGCAGTCTACAATCTCTTTGATGCTCATAAGCTCGTCGAAAACCAGAGAGGGGTCGGAATACACGTTTCGAATAATGTGCGTGTAAGACTTTGAATGAATTGTTTCAAAGAAGGTCCAAGTCTGAATCCAGTTCTCTAGTTCTGGAAGTGAGCAGATCGGTAGAAGTGCCACCGAAGGCGCTCTACCTTGTACTGAGTCTAGCAGGATTTGCCTTTTTAGGTTAGAAGTAAAGATGTGTTGCTCATGAGGACTAAGTGACTTGAAGTCTCCGGCATCTTTAGAAAGCTCTACTTCTGTTGGTCTCCAAAAGAAGCCCTGTTGCTTATCTGTGAGTTTATCGAACTGAGGATATTTTAGAACGTCGTAGCGCGCAATATCTAGCTGTCCATCAAAGAAAGCCTTGCGCTCTAAATATGGTTTTGTTTTTTCAACGTTAAATACTGTCATTCATTATACCTTGCAGGAGTCACAATCCTCTTCGCCCAGGTCTTCCCCCATAGGCAGATTTACTTCAATTTCTCCTGCACCATCCAGCGTATTAAAATAGTACAGAGTTTTTAACCCGTACTTATATGTCATAAGTAGATGATTTAAGAGAAGAGACATAGGTAGTTCTTCATTTTCAAAGAACTTTGGGTTATATGATGTATTTGTAGAGATAGATTGGTCGATAAACTTTTGAAGTACTGCCATAATCTTTAAGTAGCCTTCTGGAGACTTCTGGTCCCAGAGAAGCTCATACTCTACTTCATTGATGCCCGGCACTACCTGCTTAAATACTCCGTCCTTAGACCCCTTAACAGAGATAAGACCTCGTGGAGGTTCGACACCATTTGTAGAGTTGCTAATCTGAGAGGAGGTCTCAGACGGCATAAGAGCCATAAGTGTGGAATTATAGGCTCCGTACTCATATAGTTGGTCACGAAGCGCATCCCAGTCCATACGATATACTGGGGCTACTAGCTCGTCAACATCCTTCTTATAAGTATCAATAGGAAGAATACCGTACTCATACTTAGTTTCATCAGACTTAGGGCACGCCCCCAACTCTTCTGCTAGATCAGCGGATGCCTTAATAAGATAGTAAGACCACGCTTCAGCATATTCGTGTACCAGATCAAGATTAGGATTAGTATAGTTTGAGCCGTTTTTAGCGAGCCAGTAAGCGAAGTTCACAATACCGATACCTAGAGGGCGACGGTTAAGCGTGGATAGCTCGGCGGCTAAAACAGGGTATTCCTGGGTGTCAATAAGTGCATTTAGAGCACGTACTGCAAGAGGGCAAACTCTCGAAAACCACTGGGGACTGTCAGCGTTACCCCAATTAATAGCAGCAAGAATACACAGCGCTATCTCACCACTATCATCCCAAATGTCTTCAAGAGGAGCCGTTGGAAGGGTTATCTCTTGACATAGGTTAGACATACGAACTGGAACTGTAAAGGAACTATGAGTATTTGCATGGTCTACATTCATAATGTAGATTCGTCCGGTATCCTTACGCTCCTGCATAATAGTCTGGAAGAACTCTATCGCTGGCATTTGCTTTTTACGAATATTGGGATTAGCTTCCGCTTCCTCATAGATTCGTTTGAACTCATCGTTGTCCTTAAAGAAGGCCTCGTAGAGTCCAGGAACTTCACTAGGGCTAAAGAAGCTAATAACTCCGCCCTCTAGAAGCCTCTCATATGCTAGGCGGTTAAGCTGGACTGAATAGTCAAGGTGGCGAGCACGGTTATCCTCTGTTCCCTTGTTATTCTTTAGGACAATAAGGTCTTCAAACTCTAGATGCCAGAAAGCAAAATGAAGGGTTCCCGAGCCTTTACGAACTCCGCCCTGAGAGCAGCTATCAATACCGGCTTGGAATAACTTAATGAAAGGAACAATGCCAGTGTGGTAGGCGTCTCCTGCACGAATAGAGGACTTGAGAGCGCGAATCCCTCCAGCTCCAATACCAATTCCTGCCTTTTGAGAGATATACTTTACTACAGCCCCAGTTGTAGCAATAATAGAATTTAGACTGTCACCCGCTTCGATAAGCGTGCAGGAACTAAACTGCCTTTGAGGAGTACGAGCGCCTGCCATAATTGGAGTGGGGAAGCTAATGTCAAAGTTAGAAAGAGCATCATACAACTCCTTTACCCACTTTAGTCGCTCCTTCTTGTAAGAGGAGAACAATGTAGCTGCGATAAGCATATTTGCCATCTGAGGCGTTTCATAGAACTCTCCAGTGGCACGATTCTTTACTAGATACTTACCTCGGAACTGCTCCATTCCAACGTACGCGAGTTTATAGTCCCTCTCATGGTCAATGTATCCCTCTAGAATCCTCCAGTCTTTTTCGGAATAGCGCTTTAATAGTAGAGGATCATAGAACCCAGCTGCAACTACTCTGTGCACATGGTCTACTAGCTCTGGCGGAGTGTAATCCCCATATACTTCTTTACGAAGCTGATAGTTGACAAGGCGGCCCGCTACATATTGATAATCAGGAGACTCCTCCGAGATCAGATCAGCTGCTGCCTTAATCATAGTTTCGTGAATATCCTTCGTACGGATACCGTCGTAGAACTGAATATGTGAGGCCATTTCAATAGCACTTACTGAGACATTCTCTAGTCCTTCGCAGGCCCATTCTAGTACGAGGTGAATCTTGTCTAGGTTTAGGTCCTCTAGACGCCCGTCTCGTTTAGTTACTTTTAGCATTATTCTCCTTTCATAAGCCTACGGCCAATGTCTTGCACATTGTTATGCCCGATAGCTTCTTGGCAATATGTGAGAAGGTCCATTAACTCATAATTGCGAGGGATTACTTCCCGATGTTCGTTTACAGATTGAATAAACTTCTGCTTGCCTGGCAGAGGGCACGCATCATAAATATCAAGAGCACAGCCATACTGTTCGATAAGAGCAGCAGCACGCTTTGGCCCTACTCCGGGGATACCGCTAATATTATCTGAAGAGTCCCCTGTTAGAACCTTGTAAGAGATATAGTCTTCGGGGGCAACAGGGTAATCCCAGGTATCTAGCGTAGTCTCTTTTCTAGTAACGGTAGAAAAGCGAGAAACATAAGGACCAACAAGAAGGTCCCAATCCCGATCAGAGCTAATAAGCCAAGCTTGATCAAAACCATAATCATGTAGCCTACTGACAATATACGCCGCGATATCGTCTGCCTCAACGCCTTGATAGCGGAAGAGCTGGATTCGCGGATGCTTATCCATAGCTTCGAGAACTCGTTCATATTCATCAAAAAACTTCCTAGCTTGTTCTTTTTCTTCAGTAGTCTGTTTCTCTACAAGCTCTTTACGATTAGCTTTGTACTCTGGGAGAATCTCTTTACGATAAGTAGACCCTCCCCAGTCTGCGGCAGCAATAATAGTACCTGCTTCATAAGATTTAGCCAAGGATAGCACTGTCGTAATGTAGTCGTCTACGAACTTAGTTGATCCAGAGTGCTTCCAGCGAAAAGCAACATTCATCGCATCGAGAATCATTACGTTGTGCTTGGAAGGTCCTTCTGTGGTAAATGCAACCATTTAATTTCTTCTTTCTCTATAAATTCGCTTAACAACATAATATAGCAGCCTAACCATGGAATGTCAATATATTTCTCAACATTAGTTGGCTTCATATCTGTAGCAACGAATAGCTTAGAACGATTATACTTAAAAATAAGAAGAGGCTTTTGAGCTCCTGCCTGTTTTTGTAGCTTAGTCCACCACTGTACAAAGTCGTTCGTCTTGCTGGTTAAAATCTTATCATTAAGCGGCGACTCTGCATAGTTTTTTACTTCTATGCAGAATACGTTCTTATAATTAGGTATATGTAAGTCGCCCTTAATTTTTCCGTTTCCTGAGCCTGGAGTCCTCTCAAAAGTATAAGGAGTACTCTTATCTAGATACTCCTTGACTTTATTCTCTCCTAGTGCACCCTTCTGTCTGGGATTAACCATGGTCAATCCAACTAATACCATCCTTCTTTTTAATAAGAAGTTTACCTAGTAAGGGGTGAGACCATCCATGAGACACCAAGAAAGAGTTGAGCCCTTCTTCTCTTAAAAGAACTTCTACTAGTCTTTCCCTTCCATATTCGTCCAAGACACTAATAACCTCGTCTAAGAATAGAACATTGATCGTACTCTTGGAAATTCCCTGCATTAGCTTGCGAATTGCAAGTAGAGTTGATATATTTACTCGTGCCATTTCACCCGATGAAAGAGCGGCAACTCCAATCTCATTTGCCTCATCTGTAAGAACAACGTTAAGCTTATCACTAGACAAGCTAAACTCAATAGTAAACCTTCCGTCGGATAATTCTGCTAGATACTCATTTGCATACTCTTCTAGATCTTTTACTAGATTCTCTAGCTTATACGCAATAAGTCCATTAGTACTAAAGGCTTTCTTTAGTACTTCTAGATTCTTATACTTATCCATAAGAACTTCAAGTTGTCCACGAGCTTCTTTAAGCTCTTCAGAGAACTTATCATTCTGTTCTAGATATACTTGAATCTTAGAGTTATGCTTCATTGCCTCGTTATTGGCAGCAGTAGCCTTAGCGATTTCAGCATCAACTTTTGCAATCATATTTTTGATTGTATCTAGTTCATCCTCAATTACAGACGCACTTAGCAGCTCTGAACCTAGCTCGGGGTTCAGCATTTTATTTAACTGTTCCCACTCTTTAATCTGTTCTTGAGTCATATCAAAGAGACGATTATTCTTTTTGATCTGCTCTACGGCTGCTTCTAGTATTTGTATTCTTCCCGCGTACTCAGCTGCACTAGCTGTGTTATCAAACAGAAGATTTTCGTAGAATACTTTGTCAATGTCCTGCAAGCAGGTGGGGCACTTGTCCTCTAGACCTTTTAGCTTTTTAACTACATTATCCGCGGCTGCCTTCGCGGACTTAAGCTCTCCAATTTCGCTCTGGTACTCGTCGTAAGACTCTTTCTTACGATCTACGGAGCGGAGCTCTTCAATATCAATCTGCTCAAGCTGCTTTCTAATTAGATTATTCTTTTTGATAGCATCATTGTGCGATTTTATATTTGACAACTTGGAGTTCAAATCGCCCATTTCTGTGCCAAAATCCGGACGTTCTGGCAGTTCTTGGATTTCTTTAAGCTCAAGTTCTACACTAGAGTTGTTGGACAGCCACTTATTAATTGTGTCGATACGACTCTCTAACGAGGTCACTTCCGTTCCTAAAGATTTTGCTGCTTCCTTAAAAACCTCAAACAAACTCGTATAGTCGCCAAGTCCAAATAGATCAATAAGAAATTTTTTACGCGCAGTATCTGTAGCCGTCAAAAATGCGAGAGAAGAATTTGTCGATTGATAAATTAATTGCTGGAACGTTTTGAAGTCCATCCCTAGCAGTTCTTCAATTTGCTTAAACGTATTCGTAGCCGTGTGACTACTAATATCCTCGCCATTCTTTGAAAGCTTAATCTTAATACTAGCACTTTTACGCTGAGTATCAATTAAATATTCATCTGCATCAACCTGAAACCTAAGTCTAATTGCATAGCTACCATCTAGTAGCCTGTTAGCAATCTCACTCTTTTTAGCGCCCTTCGAATTTTTATTGTAAAGAGCTTCCTCTACAATAAGCGGAATCGAGGACTTTCCGAACCCATTTGGGGCAATAATCTGTGTAACCGCCTCATTAGACAGTTCTACATGATTCGCTTCTCCAAAACTAAAACATTTATCCCACTCTAGAGACTGTAGTACGACCGTACTCATTAAATACTCCCATTACACTTTCGATCTGGTTGTCCGGTAACTCTTGCACGTAGCGTAGGTACTCTAGTAACTCTTCGTCGATAGTCATTCTCTTGTTTAATACCAGTGCGGCTTCACGCTTACGTTTTACTAGCTTCTTGTCTAGTAACTCAGAGTTCTCCACCTTAGCGAGGTCTTTGATACTCCCCTCTAACTCATAGATTGTGTGGTGAAACTCAGTAGGCACCATTTCCTCTGGAGACGATACCGTCTTACGAATAAGCTGTGGCAAGTCGAATGGATGCCAGGACCAAGACCAGTCGGGTTCAATGATAATGTAGCCTGTCTCAACCTCATTTCTATGAAACGAAGTAGTCATAGGACTTCCCGGGTACACAATATTACGCTGGGTATTAGAGTGAGAGTGAAGATCTCCTGCAAATACGACAGGGAACTTATCTAACCACTCTAGAGGGATCTCGGGCTTTACGTGGGGATCTATTGCCCCACGAACATGCGTAAATACAGGTCTCTCTTCTAGACTCGCCCAGAATTGTTCCTTGCCAATATACTCGTAAGGAACAACATAATAGCCGTCCTGATCCCTCACATAATCAACCACAATTTCCACTAGTGGGTTAAGACTTTCTGAGACTTCTTTAAGCTCAGAGAAAAAGCTCTTTCCTTTCTTAGTGGCTTCGTGATTGCCTGTAGAGATAATAGTAGGCTTCTTGCGCTGTAGAATAAACTTAAAGAATAGTTTAAGTTCGTCTAGAGAAGGCATTCTGTCGAAAATATCCCCAGGAATGAGAATTTCATCAACTTGCTTTTCTACTTCAGCCACTTGTTTAAAGAATAAATCGTAGCGATTATATGCCCAATCTTTGGGAACATTCTTCTGCCCGATTTTTATGTGAATGTCAGCCAGTAGTAGTTTTCTTTTCATAATCCTCCGAATAAGAAGCCCAGGACACAACAAGTATCCTGGGCTTACTTTTTAATTAGCTAGAAGCTCTTCCTCAATTGACTCATCAATTGTATCGTCTTCGCCCTTTACCAGCTTATCTAGAAGCTCCTTCTGTGCGGCTGGAGTAGCGCGAGGAATAAGCTCTTCAATTGGCTTGCACGCTTCGATAGCGGCCTTCTCTTCCTCGGAAAGAGGCCCCTTTGAGTTGAGGCACTTCACAGTCTGAAGAGTATACTCTACGTTGATTGGTAGAGGCCCGGTCTTTTTCTTACTAAACTTAAGAAGCCAACCATTCTCTGGGTCGGTAGGGTCGCCAAGGTCTTCTACGTTAGCCATAATGGCTTCGAATAGCTTCTTCTTGAAGTTAAACACCTTAGGCTGATTGTTGCTGTCAAGGCACATCATCGAGTAGGACCAGCTGCACTTTAGATCTGGGAAGTATTCCTTGACCCAATCCTTTTCTGCCTTATCAAAGCTCTCAGTCTCCCGGTTAAACTCTAGGCACTCGAAAGGTAAATTCTTACCGTTCGTTCCCTTGATCCAGTAAACGTAGCGAGGTAGAATGTTACCAAAGAGACGAACTGAATTGTCTCCGTCTACCATCTTATACTGCTCAGTCTTGTCCTTCTTAGCTGAACCCTTTACTGTACCAAAACCTAAACCTGCCATTTATTTTTCTCCTGTGTGTAATCTTCGTAATAGAAGTGAATATCATCCCCTTCTACTCGAAGTAGTCTGTTATTATTTATTGCGTCTTGTCCAATGGGGCTATGAACTAAGTCTAGGGTTACTTTTCCAGTAGCGTAGTACTCCCCTAGATTACGATAGCTTGCTAGTCCTATATAACTAGCAATCTCTCGATCTCTCCACTTGTATCTCTCTTCGAGAAGTGACCTAGGTGAGACTAAGAAACTGTCCCCGGAAAAGTCTTCGTAGTAGTATCTATACATGGGGTCCCACCTGCTACGAGGCATACTCCCACTAAGCATAGACTCAAGGATAAGAAGGATTCTCTTGGAGCTTCCTCCCGCCTTTCTACAGATTTTTCTCCAATCGTATAGAAGAATCATAATATTACCAAAAAATGACATAAAAGTCAAGAACTATTTTATGAATTCAATGTGATAGCCTTCTTTCATGTAGTGCCCTAGGCGGTTGTTGTACTGCCTATTTACCGTATTGCCTTCTAGTCGTATGTCCACGATCACAGGCGTTGGTTTATCTGGGTGCCCTCTGATTACGCGGCCTATAAGCTGCTCTAATAACGGCATATTATTGAGTGGAGTAGCAAGAATCAAGCAGCTTAGAGGATTGATGGATAAGCCTTCTGATACTAGACTCTGGGTCCCCCATAGCTGGGTTACTTCTCCGTCGTATACTCGTTGAATAACCTTATCTCTAGCCTCATCTTTAATAGCCCCGATAAGAAGCTCCGAGGGGTGCTTAGAGGCTTCCGAGCACTCTTTTAGGAAATCAACTCTTTCAGATACAACTACTACTCTATGTCCTTCGTCGGCATACTTATCCGCTAAAGCTACTACTAAATTTTTGTATAGATAAGATTCCTTGAGAACATTGATTCTCTCAGCCCATGGAGCACCAGAAAAATCAGAAAAGTGAATCCCTGAGTTTATAACATGAACCTCAGGAGTCATAGTATTTTCTTTATCGGGCTTGAATATCTTAGAGCTGAAGTAATCTTTGAAAACTACGTGCTTTTGGTCTTTTCTCTCAATAGTGCCAGATAGCCCTACCTTATACCTAGAGAACATTCCATCAATAATCTTAGAGAAGGTAGGACTAGAGACGTGGTGCATTTCATCGAGCACTACTAAGCCGAACTCTCGACAAACCTTACTAACATGCTTAGTCAAGCTTTGAACATTGGCTACCACAACAGGACTATCAGTGTTAAATTTCCCGCTGCCAATAACTCCAGGCTTAATACCTAGTGTCTTGACAATTTCTTTTTCCCACTGATTTCGTAGCGCAACTGTATGCACTACTACCAATGTCTTTTCTTTTAACTTCGAAGCAAGAGCCAAAGCTGTAAACGTTTTCCCAAACCCAACTTTTGCATTAATTATGCAGTTATCATTGAAGTTATCGACAATCTCTTGCTGACTAGGGCGCAGATCGAACTTAAACTCTGGAAAATCCTCTAATGTATTATATGATCGCTTATCTACTATTTCGTAGTTGCTAGGGATTAAATCCATTCTGCCGACAGGGAATACTACTAGCATCATACCGCCGGAGATATTGAAATTAATAACCTTTAGGTTCTTGATAGTAATAAACTTTTCAGGCTCATTGTAAGACGGAATCTTATAAGTAAGCTCCTTCTCTAGAGTCTTGTGCAGAGAAGGCTCTACTACCATGTAGATTTTATTGCTAATTATAGCCTTCATTAAAAACCTCACTAAGGTAGTAGAGTTACTACCTTCTTTTTATATTTAAAATCTATTTAGTACTTCTTCCTTCTTAATGATATAGTTTTCAACTGTATGCACTACTACCAATGTCTTTTCTTTTAACTTCGAAGCAAGAGCCAAAGCTGTAAACGTTTTCCCAAACCCAACTTTTGCATTAATTATGCAGTTATCATTGAAGTTATCGACAATCTC
>OGVR01000006.1_pt1 | contig 18136 bp, 22 predicted proteins | sample 1575841 | NCBI WGS metagenome assembly OGVR01 (sample SAMN07581526, study PRJEB24739) | freshwater metagenome
GTTTCCCAGTCACGATACCTATTTTATTTATAAGAGGTAAAAAAAAGGTGGTTACGTGGTCATAAGAATAAAAATATGAAAATATACAAGAGGAGAATTGAGATGAGTAAAGAAATGATTTTCTTGAAAGAAGAAGAATATCTAGAAAGATGTTGGCAAGCAAAAACATGGAAGGAGTTAGCTGGGGTTATTACTAATTACACCTGGATTGCTACAGATGGGAATGCAGTAAGTATGCAACGTAAAATCACGCGTACTAAGCAATATTTGAAGAATCGTATATTAACAGAAAGTAAAATCAGGAAATTAACTGGTGAGAGATTCGAAAAACGTAAGGAACAAATTAAACTAACCTTTGTCATGGAGATTGATGAACAACTTGGGAAATCAACGCAACTCTGGCATTATAACAAGAAAGCTGATGAAGCTGGTATTCCAGAGAAGGAACGCATGGAATATTTCGTAGGAAAAGCAACCAAAAAAGCAGAAAAGTATTTTAAACTTTTTTAGTAAAACTGTTGACAAATTAGAATGAATGCGCTATAATAAATACATAAATCAAAACAAAGGAGTAATGAATGAATCTACTGGGTAAAAAGCAATATCAGGCTATATTGATTAATTCCATTGGCGATAAAGGAAGATTCGAATTTCTGGTAAATAATAACACCTTTAAGAATTACGCTGGTGAACCTGTAGGGGAAGTTATTAAACTAAGAGCAACTGTAGACGCCATAGAAACGTTTCTAAGCGTTATTAAGCAAGATGACGGAGAATTTTCCACGGAAGCCAAAGAGGAGCTTACAGAGCTTCTGAGAGGATATCAGAGCGAACTGGAAAAATTACGAGATAGGAAAGTATATCACAAAAACTATTACAAGAAACATAAAGGACAAAAAGGAGAATAATTATGTTTGGCAAGAAGAAAGAACCTAAAAAAGACAAGAAAAAACTAAAAGAAATTGCATTAGAAACAGCTATCGAACAAGCTGGTTTAACTGGTTTGTTAGATGATAATAGCTTAAAACTATTTAAACGGGTGAAAAACTCAAAGCACGGTGTTGGATTAAGTGAAACAAGTGGATTCTTCGGAAGCTCAGAAAGACAAAACCTCCTAACAATCGTAAGCCAAAATATTGTTATTAAAGAACAAAATGATATGATCATTCAATTACTAGCGCAAATCGCAAATAACACAAAACAAAGTGGAGACGATAAAAAAGAGGAATAACAATGGACAAAGTTACTAGACAATTTTACGAAGCTATGAAAGACGTACTTCCTCAGTTTATTTTGAGTGATTCAAACTACAAGCGTTACCAAGTGGCTAGAGCTAAAAATATTATCCCACCTTTTGATTTGCTAATTGAATTGGTTGACTATATTCCAGCTGATATTGCCTTAGCTACTTTAAGATCTAAAGAGGATTTCATCAATTACGGTTGGGAGATGGATGTGTATTTATACGCTATTAAGAAATTCGATACAGAGGAAACAAAACGACTTCGTCAGAAACGACGCAAAGCAGAACGTGATGCAAAGATTGCTGAATTAGGGTTAGATGAAGACTGAAGAGAGGGTTAAAAAAACATGGGGAACACCGAAAAAGATGAAATCATAAAGTTAATGCTAGAGCAAGAAAAGAGCTGGTATGAAATTGCTGAAGCAACTGGGTACACACGAGCTGGAATTCGCTCATATGCTTACCGTCAAGAATGGTATAAAGATTATAAGCGTGAAATTGGACGTCATTCAAATCCAGAACATAGAGATTCTTCAAGCTCTGTTACAAGTGAGATAATTCTCCAACGTAATGCAAAGGAATTATTTACAGAAGCTGAACTACTGGAATTACATGGGTTTGACCCTAAAGAATTCAAAATAAAACATGTTACGTCAAACGAATGGACGACACCTCAAGAAGATGGACAATTTTATAACTACCAATCAAAAATTAGTGTAGTTCCTATCGCAGACGATGAAAAAACGCAAGCGGAATTTTTTGAAGCTCTCAAGGCTGAAGTACAACCGATTACAATAAGACAAACAAAATTCGGGAAGAATAACGTCATTATTGCTTTGTCAGATATGCACTTCGGTGAGACAAATATGTTAGACCTTCAAGACAAACTAGTGGAAATCACACAAACTCTTCAAAAAGGATTTAACAAGGTAGTTATTATGAATGCGGGTGACTTTTTCCACTCAGATGATATGTTTAGCAGTCGAACAATCGCTGGGACAGTACTAGAAACGGAAGAGATGGTTAGCGCTGTCAATGACGCAAAAGCATTTATGGACGTTGTTTTCAAATCAGCGTTAAAAAATTCAAACGAAGTTGAGTATCAATACGTAGCAGGAAATCACTCATCGTTCGAGTATTTCTTTAACGAATATTTAATTGTTAAATATCCAGACGCAACAATTGTCCAACATAACGAACTTTCAACCGCATTCATGCTTGATAACGTTCTGATTGCGCTAGCCCACGGTCATAAAATTAAGAAGAATAATTTATCACAAGTCATCTCATACGAGTACAGAGAACTGTGGGGTAAAGCGTCTGAAGTGCATTGCTTCACTGGTCACTATCATCAACTTGAAAGTCAATCATTAAACGGGGTTATTGTTCATCAATTGGGTACGCCTAAGAAAGCTGACACTTACGAGCGCCAAAACGGTTGGATTGCAAGCCGTAAATTAATTCAATTGTTTGAATTTGATTCGGACAAGATGAAAACAGTTTACTATATCTAGAGCAAAGGGCATTAACCCTTTCTTTTTTGTTTACAAAAACAGCGATAAATGGTAACATATGTATAAATAACGATGCCGAAAGCATAATAGCAAACGGATAGACGATAAGCGGTGTCAGCACCGCTTTTTTTAATATATAAAAGGAGATTAGGATGCAGAAATACGAAGAACAAATCAAACGGCTAGAAGAAGAGATGACGGACCAAGAGATTAAATTCGCTAATGAATATCTAGCGAATGGCTATAACGTCACTCGAGCTTTTGAATCTATCGGGACTTCTAAGAGCCGTAAGGGGATGTATCAAGCTGGTGCAAGAATTAAACGCAAACCTAGGGTAAAGGAATACCTTGATTTGAAGTTTAACCGAATGATTAATGAGCAGGAAATAACAGCTGAAGATGTAGTCAAACGGCTAGTAGAGATTGCCTTTGCAAGACCACAAGAGGGTATTAAGACAGAATTTGATAACTTAGAGAATGTAGTCAAAGAAGATAAAACATACTCTTACACACCGTCACAAGATGCGCAATTAAGAGCACTTGAAATGCTAGGTAAGAATTTTAAAATGTTTACTGATAAGATTGAGACTGATGTAAATATCGAAAGCGTGGTGTTTAAGGATGACATCGATTAAGTTAAGTGAACTACTGCCAGTTAAGTTCCACGATGTATGGCGAGCTGCAAAGTCGAAAGAAATTCTTAACGTTGTTTGTTCAGGTGGCCGTGGTTCAGGGAAGTCGTCAAACGTTGCTCATATTATTACGCAATTACTCATGCGGAACCCTGTTAACGCTGTTGGAATTCGTAAGATTGATAACACACTTGAACAATCCATTTACGAACAAATGAAATGGGCGATTGAAGAGCAAAAGGTTACTCACTTGTTTAGGTTTAATAAAAGTCCGTTGAGAATTACTTACTTACCCCGTGGGAATTACATGGTATTTCGTGGGGCGCAGTACCCTGAGCGAATCAAGTCATTGAAAGACAGTCGCTTTCCGTTTGCCATTGCTTGGGTGGAAGAGCTAGCTGAATTTCGAACAGAGGACGAAGTCACAACGATCACTAACTCATTGCTTCGTGGTGAGCTAGACGAAGGTTTACAATACAAATTTTTCTTTACGTACAACCCACCGAAAAGGAAGCAAAGCTGGGTTAACAAGAAATATGGGACACAATTCGTAAGCGGTAATACATTTGTACACCATTCGACTTATCTTGATAATCCGTTTATCGCAAAAGAATTTATCAAAGAAGCTGAAGAAACTAAGAAGAAGAATGAAATGAAATACCGTTGGGAATATATGGGCGAAGCTATTGGTTCAGGTATTACACCATTCAATAATTTAGAATTCCGTGAAATAACAGATGAAGAAGTAGCTAACTTTGATAACATCCGTAATGGTAACGATTTCGGATACTCCGTCGATCCGAATGCGTTTGTTCGTGTTCACTATGATAAGAAAAAGAACGGTATCTATATCTTTGATGAATTATACAAGCATCAATTATCGAATAGAAAATTAGCTGATTGGTTGAAAGAAAAAGGGTATGATAATGATATGATCTTTGCAGACTCAGCTGAACCACGGAGCATTGCTGAGCTAAAGAACGACTTTGGCATCAGCAAAATCAAAGGTGTTAAGAAAGGTCCCGACTCAGTAGAATTTGGTGAGCGCTGGCTTGATGATTTAGACTTCATCTGTATTGACCCGAAACGAACACCAAAGACAGCATTTGAATTTGAGAATATCGACTATCAGACTGATAGAGACGGGAATCCTAAACCTCGATTGCTGGACAAAGACAATCACAGTATTGATGCAGTCAGATATGCAATGAGTGAGGACATGCGTAGTAATAAAACGAAAGTTAAAACATTTAGAGGTAGCTTTTAATGGCATTTTATAAAACAATGGACGCTTCAACAGAATTCAATACAGTGTTGATTCAAGAACTTATTTCAAAACATAAGGAATACATCGAAGCTTATAAAGATTTAAAAGATTTATATACAGGCAATCATGCGATTCTGAAACAGAAAGCGAAAGATAAATATAAACCGGATAATCGGTTAGTCGTTAACTTTGCTAAATATATTGTTGACACGTTTAACGGTTACTTTATTGGTAATCCCGTTAGTTTGTTCCATGAGAATGAAACAGTAAATGACTATCTAGCTTATATTGACGGATACAACGACCAGTCAGACAATAATGCAGAGCTATCAAAAATCTGTTCGATTTATGGGCACGGCTTTGAATTGTTGTTCAATGATGAGAATTCCGAAGTTGGAATCACTTACATGACTCCAATTGACGGATTTGTTATCTATGATAATACTATTCAAAATAAACCGCTATTTGCTTGTCATTACGGATTGAATGATAAACAAGAAGAAGTCGGTTATTTCTATACAAAAGATTCGGTCTATCAATTTGCTGTTGTTAACGGTGCTTATACAATTATTGAAGAAAATCCGAACGTGTTTGGTGATATTCCAATGATTGAATATATTGAAAACGAAGAGCGCCAATCGATCTTTGAAAACGTTAAGACATTGATCAACGCATTCAACAAAGCTTTATCTGAAAAAGCAAATGACGTGGAATATTATGCAGACGCTTATTTGAAAGTTCTGGGCGCTGAAATTGATGAGACAACATTGCAATCGTTGCGAGATAGCCGAATCATCAACGTTTCGGGCGATGACACGTTAACAGTTGAATTCATGACCAAACCAAGTGCAGACGGGACGCAAGAAAATCTTCTAGAGCGTTTACAGAAATTAATTTTTGAAATTAGCATGGTCGCAAATATTTCAGATGAAAACTTTGGGAACTCGAGTGGCATTTCCCTTCGCTATAAATTGCAATCAATGGACAACTTGGCGAAGAACAAAGAGCGCAAGTTTCAAGCTGGTATGTCAAGACGTTATCGCTTAATTAGTAATTATCCAACGTCTAAAATTGGAGAAAGCGAATGGGTAAACATCCAATATAAATTTACTCGAAACGTTCCAGCAAACTTGGCGGAGGAAGCAGACATTGCTCAAACGCTTAGCGGGATTGTATCAGAAGAAACGCAAGTAGGTATTCTATCAATCGTACAAAATGCTAGAGAGGAAGTCCAACGCAAAAACGAAGAGATGGAAACAACAGATTCGTTCACAAGAACTGCAGGGGTGGAATAGATGGCTGATGTTTTCGATGACTATTGGGACGATTTAGAGAAAGATGAAAAGAGTCTATTTGATGAAATGAGTGAGATTGTTGGAGACAACTGGATTGCGGTTGCCTCTGTAATTTCTTTTTTCTATCTCTATAATATGAAAGATAACACAATTAAATACAATACCTTCATGCAACAAGCAAGCGACAAAGAGAAACGCTACGTTAAGAAACTTATGAGTAAGTACGGTAAGTCTGATTTGTATAAACCCAACGACATCAAAGGTACTAAGATTAATATCTTTAAAATTGCTATTGATATCACTGAAGAAGTCGGCGCAAAAGGAATGAGCGCAGCACTTGAGAAGCATTTTGGTGAAATGGCTACTAAAGTCGATAAGTATATTAAGAACAAATACGATATTAAAGCAGATGGCAAAATAAAACTACCAGACATTTATGATAATCAGTTGACTAATTCTCAAAAAGTTTCGCTTAAATTGTTTGAAGAGCTTAAAAATGGTATTATCAAAGGTGAAAGGTATGAAGATATTTCAGAAACGTTGAAAAAAGGCTATGAAAAACGCTCACTTTCAGACGTTAAGAAGATTGTTCGTACTGAAGGAACAGCTATCACAAACGCTGTAGGCCTTGACATGTTCAAAGATGAAGGATATACAGAATATAAATACAGTTCTGTTATCGACTCAAGGACAACACCAATATGCAGGAGCTTAGACGGGGACGTTTTTAAAATCTCACAGGCCGAGCGTGGTATCAATTTTCCGCCAATGCACGTTAATTGTCGTAGTGGATTTGAAATTATCTTGGAGAAATAAGATGTGGATAGTACAATATAAAGATGTAAGCGGATTTTACTATAGCGAAGCCAAAACAAGTCGATTAGCGCTAATCTTCGACTTGATAAATGACGGATTTGATAGAGTAAATTCCAATACGTATAAATTTAAGGAACATGTAACTGCAACTTTGATTAAGCTGTAGTGAATTGTTACCGCCTGACCTTTCCAATGTCATAAAACTTGGTTAAATTTCGTTGGTGAACGTAAAACACAAAATTTCGGTTAACAGCGTAACTGTGAAAGGAAACAACATGGAAGAAGAAAACAAAGTAGTTGAAACTTCTACTGAAGAAGTAGGAACACAAGTGGAAGAAGTCGAAAAAGAGGCTACTAAAGAGGTCAAACAAGAAAAGACATTTAGTCGAGATGAGCTGGCTAAAATCATGTCCGCTGAAAAAGAGAAATGGAAAGCTGAATTAGAAGCTGAAAAGACACAAGCAGAAAAGCTTGCTAAAATGAACGCTGAAGAAAAGATCGCATTTGAACGTGACCAACTCAAAGCAGAACTTGAGTCATTGCGAGCTGAGAAAGCTAAAGCAGACATGACCAAAACGGCTCGTGGAATGCTGGCAGAAGCAGATGTCAATATTTCGGAAGATTTACTTGCAACTCTTGTTACTGAAGAAGCTGAAGCAACTAAAACTAATGTCGATTCGTTTATCAAAACTTTCAAAGAAGAGGTTGACAAAGCGGTTAAAGAAGCTCTAAAAGGCAAAGTAGCTAAGAAACCAGCTAATCCAGCTGGATTGACTAAGGAAGCTATCTTGGCTGTTAAAGACCGTTCTGAACGCTTGCGACTAATTGAAGAAAACCAAGGTCTATTTAACTAAGTTTATTAATATTTAAAAGAAAGGTCGTATATAAATATGGCAACATCACAAACTTTTCCAGAAGCAAACTTGACAGGTAAAGCAGACTTAAAAAATGCTATCACAATTGACGTAACAAATACGTTTAAAGAAAACGTAGCAAAATTAATTGAAATGCTTGGGGTAACACGTAAAATTTCATTAACTTCAGGTTCTACTATTAAGACTTATAAAGGGTACGAGACAGCTCTTGCAGACGGAACAGTCCCTGAGGGCGAAGTTATTCCTTTGTCAAAAGTGACACAAATTCCAGCGGAAACGAAAACTGTAGATTTAAAAAAATATCGTAAGGCAACATCTGGTGAAGCTATTGCTCTTTACGGAACTGACAACGCTATCGCTAATACAGATGAAGCTCTTATCAAAAAACTACAAAAAGAAGTCCGTAAATCGTTTGTTGAAGGGCTTAAGAAAGGTACTGGTACACAAGCTAACTTGGGAACAGGATTCCAAGGAGCTTTGGCATCAGCTTGGGGACAACTCCAAGTATTATTTGAAGATTTTGGTTCAGAAACAGCTGTAGTATTCGCCAATCCTCTTGACATTGCTGAGTACGTGGCTAAAGCTCAAGTAACTACACAAACAGCCTTTGGTCTTACTTATCTAGTTGACTTCACTGGAACAATTATCATCTCTACAACAGATGTTACTAAAGGTGAAATCTGGGCGACTGTTCCAGAAAATATTGTCTTTGCTTATATTAACCCATCACAATCTGATGTGGCTAAAGCGTTCGGGCTTTCAACTGATGAAACTGGTTACATCGGTATGACTCATTTCACTGATGAGAAAACTCTTACATACCAAACATTGGTATTGTCTGGTATTGAAATCTTTGCAGAACGTCTTGACGGAATTGTTAAGGTTACAATTGGAGCAACAGCTCCAGCAGCTTAAATTTAAATTTGATAGCCTAGCCCCAACTGGGCTGGGTATTTTTTATAGAAGGAGGCAAGAATGGCGCACAAAGTTATTGCAGACTTTAGAGACAAGAATGACGAACTGTATCTTTACAAAATCGGTGATTCATTCCCACGAAAAGGAAAGCGACCGACAAAAGATCGCAAAGATGAATTAGTTGGTAAAGGATTCCTGAAAGAGGTGGACTGATGGCAGTGCTAGAACGTGTTAAGGTACGGATTCCAGAAGCTAAAGATAATGTACTGGAAGAATTAATTACCAGCGCTACTGATAGGATTCTTTTACGCATTGGAAAAGATGAGCTGCCGACAAAACTTGAAACTATTGCTGTCGAAATCGTAACTAAAATGTATAGACGTATGTTATACGAGGGTATTTCAAGTGAATCAGCAGACACTTTAAACGTATCTTTTATCGAAGACATCTTCTCAGAATATGAGGAAGAATTTCAACGTTGGATCAAACTCGATGACGAAGCCGAGGGAAAGAATAAACTGAAAGTGAGGTTTATTTGATGCAATGGTTACCAGTTAAGTTAACAATCAAGTCAACGAGCGAAAATACGGATGCTCTTGGCAATCCTATCTATAAAACACTAAATGATGACGGATATATTGGTCGGTACACTGAATTTAACCAGAATGATTTTCAAATGCTTGGATATGAAACATATTCAGACGTCCGAAAAATACTAATTCCGAACATTGATAGAGAAAAAGCTAAGTCAGTTACTAAAATAACAGTAGAAGACGAAGTATATAACGTAGATAGATACAAAGATTTAAGAAAATACGTACTATTTTATATCTCGAGGTATCGGAAATGAGTACAAGTGGGTTTGAAAGTTTCTTGAGTAAACTTGATAATACTGATAGTATTAAGTCAGGAGTTGATAAAGCAGTTACTGATTCACTCACACGAATGTATAACAGAGCTTCAAAGCGCCCATATACTCCAATTGACACTGGTGAATTGAAAAATTCACGAACTACAACACGGGTAACGAATGGCAGCGGTGAATTCGGTTATAACAAAGTTTATGCAAGACGTGTTGAATACGGCGGTCGAGACAAAAAAGGTCGCTATATTGCGCCACGTAGGTACTTGCAAAGTAACGTTAATTTGGAAAAGACACAATTTCCAAATGATTTAAGGAAGGCACTAGAAAGTTGATGAATTATGTTCAAAAAACTTGGTTTGGTAGACTTCCATAAGGCTTTAAAGGAAAACATTGAGCACTTCACCAACAAAAGAGCTTATGACTATGTGCCAGACGGTACACCAGCACCGTTTTACGTGATTGAGGTTGTGGACAAGTACCCAGAAGACACTAAAGTTATGTGGGCTGAGGTGTTTAGTGTTTGGATTCATGCAATTGCCGAAGAAAACGAATCAAAAGTATGTGTTTATGGTCTTGTTCAAGAGCTAGAAGAAGCTCTTACAATGGAACTTGAATTGCCTGACGGATTTGAATTACTTCGCCAAAACCAAACGGGAATACAGTCTTTGCAGAAAGATGAATCTGGTGAATGGCATGCAATTGTTACTTACGACTTTAAAGTGGCTTATGGATTTAAGTCTAAAATTTAATTAAAGAAAAGGAATATTAAAAAATGGCAGAATTTGAAAATCATTTATATTGCGATTTTGACAGCTCAACTACAAAAGCAGTAGCTGGTAAAGACATTATTTTGGCTGTGTTTGATTCAACTGGAGCGAACTTGCTAGCCATTAGCGGACAAAAAGGGTTGACGATTAACCGTTCTGCTGATTCAATCGAAGTCACTTCAAAAGACACAAAAGGTGGCTGGAAATCTAAAATCGCTGGGATGAAAGAATGGTCAGTTGATAACGATGGTTTTTATGTTCCATCACACGCTTCGCATAAAGCGCTCGGAACAGCATTCCAAAACAGTGACCCAGTTTGTATTAAAATTGTCAACGGTAAAACTAAAAAATCAATGTTCGGTGGTCTAGCTTATGTGACAGATTACTCACTTGAAGCACCGTATGATGACGGTATGACATATTCAATGACATTAGATGGCAACGGGGCACTAGTAGACTTCTCACTAACTGAAGATAGTGCAGCTACTCAAATGCCAGAAGGTATTGCATAATAAATAGTAAAGGAATTTAATCAAAATGAATCAAATTATTACGGTTGACGAAAAGAACTATTCATTGAAATACAATGAGCAAGTTATTGAAACAATTGAAACTATCACAGGAAAAGGGTTCATGGAAATCTTAATTGGTAAGAAACCGGTACTTTCTCTTGCTGATTTAAAACAATATATTTCTAATGCTCTTTATTCTGAAGATGGTGGTAAAGTTCCTCAGGTACAAGGCATTAAGGTTTATGAAGCACTGCTTCATTCAAAAGGGTACATGTACTTGAATATGCTTGTCATTGAAACTATTCAACGTGATTGCCCTTTTTTCTTCCTAGCCAACTAGTTGAATTTGAATACTTCGGTGACAATTCAGGTGAAGTCGATGAATCGTATAATGACCTCGCAAAAGGTTATGAGCGAGACATTGATTTCGCTTTTTTCTTTGTTAATTTCAACACATCAAAGCGGGACTTTATGGAACTAACTAAACGGGAAAAGATTTTTATTCGAAAAGCTTGGGAAGAAAAGGAAGTCAGAGAAAGTACTTTCTTACGTAATGCTGTTATGAACGCAGTAGCTAACGCAATGCGTGATAAGAAAACACCGTTTAGAGATCTATGGAAGAAAAAACAAAAACCTGTTGATTTTGGTGAAGTTAAAATTGATCTAAATGTCATTGAAGAAAGCAATAAGAAGGATAAATTTGACTGGGTGGCAGAAATTTATAAAGCAAACGGGTTCAATAAACCTGTAGAAAGAAGGTAACTAATGGCTGATTATACATTAAGTGCCAAGGTAACTGCGGACATCAGTTCGCTAGAAAAATCATTCCAGAGCGCTCAAGATAGCGCTAAAAGTTTACAAAAAAGTCTTGATAGCCTAGATTCTGGCAGCGGTTTTAAAAATCTAGGGTCTAGCCTAGATAATGTCGGATCAAAGATTTCAAGTGTTGGTGACAGTATCAGTGCAGTTTCAGACAAAGTAAGTTCAGTAGGTGACTCGATGACCGCTATGTTCACAGCTCCAATTGTAGCTGGACTAACTTCAATTGTTTCTGCTACTGCTGATATCGAGCAATCTATCGGCGGTGTGGAAACTATTTTCAAAGACAGCGCTGGCACTGTTATAGCAAATGCTAAACAAGCTTTTTCAACGGTTGGTATTAGCGCTAACGAATATATGGAACAAGTCACTTCGTTCTCTGCTAGCTTGTTACAATCGCTAGGCGGTGATACTGCCAAGGCTGCTTCATATGCTGATAGAGCAATGAAAGACATGGCTGACAACGCTAATAAGTTTGGTACAGATATAGGAAGTATTCAAAATGCTTATCAAGGTTTTGCAAAACAAAACTATACTATGCTTGATAACTTAAAACTTGGTTATGGTGGTACAAAGGAAGAAATGCAACGGCTTATCTCTGACGCTAGCAAAATGAAAGACGTTCAAGAACAACTTGGTATTACGGTAGACAGCTCAAGTACTTCATTCGATAATGTCGTTAATTCCATCTCTGTAATGCAACAAAGTCTAGGTATTGCAGGAACAACTTCAAAAGAGGCCTCAACTACTATCTGGGGTTCATTTAACCAGATGAAAGCTGCAGCAACAGACTATCAAGCTAGTATGGGGCAATCCGACTCAGATACCAAAGCGAGCTTTGACAACATGTATCAAAGCGCAACAACTTTTGCGAACAATGTCAAAAATGTATTGGCCAATATTTGGGACAACCTCCCGCTAACAGAATTCCAAAAGAAACTTATCGCTACTGTTGCCGTAGCTGGACCTGTTTTGGCCATTCTTGGTAGGATTGGCAGCACTATTAGCGGAATAGCAAAGGGAATAGGTGTTTTTACAGAAGCTTTGGGTGGTATTTCAACTGGGTTTGGAACAATGTTATCTAACGCTGGTGGATTGATGCCATTGTTGTCGGGATTAACAACTCCCTTATTAATCATCGCTGGTGTAGCAGTCGGAATAGTAGCTCTAGTTACAGCGTTCCAAAATTTATATAATAGTTCTGAAAGCTTTAGGAAAAGTGTAGACACGTTAGTTTCTACTGTCCAAGAAAAGTTCGCTCAGATTCTTGCAGCTATTCAACCAATGATTGAACCTCTTCAAGAAGCATTCACTGCTATTTGGGAAGCTATCGTTGGTGTATTCGAAACATTATTACCTTATATTGTTCCAATTATCACAAATATTATTTCTATTGTAGCTGACGTTATTACGGCAATTATCAATATTGTTACCCCTATCATTACAATCATCTCAGGAATTATTCAAGCTATGATTGACGTTATTAGTCCAATCATAAATGGTATTCTGCAAATATTTGGGGCTGTTATCGAAGGAGTCACTGGGCTATGGTCTGCGTGGTCGGGAACGATTGGCGGAATTATTCAGAAAGTAGCTGATAAAGTCCAAGACGTAGCTGGAAAAATTAAAGATTTCTTTAAAGGTGCGTTTGACGCAGTAGCTGGATGGGCTAGTTCAATATTCGGGGGCATTGCTGATACTATCACGAGTGCATTTTCTGGGGCTATGAGTGGTGTTAAAGGGATTATTAACGCTGTAATTAACGGTTTGAACGGCGCTACTGGAATCATGAATAAAATTCCGGGGGTCAGCATTCCTAAAATTCCTAACTTGCTACATGGTACAGATAACTGGACTGGTGGATTTGCTCGCATGAACGAAGGCGGACGTGGTGAACTTACGTACTTGCCAAGTGGAACGGTCGTAGTCCCTCACGATATTTCAATGAAGTACGCAAGAGAAGCCGGACAAAGTAATAATGTTGTTGCAATTTCAAGCGGTAATGACACGAATGTAATTCTTTCGGCTATCAAATCAATTGCAGACCGTCCGAATGTTTTAAATGTCAATGGTCGCAGATTTGCAACGGCTACAGCTGACGATTACTCGACTGTTTCGAATAGACGTGATACAATTATTAATAGGATGTCAGGAGGACAATAACAAATGGTCTTAATGAAATTTAATGGAAAAGATTTGTCAGACCTAATTACTATCCAAGAGGTTTTAAGAAATGTAGGTAATGAAAGGGCGGTGTCGACTAATGACGCCCCCGACCTTGGCGTCAACGTTTTAGGGGTAAAAACTGGCGCAAAGATAATCAAAGTCAATTTTTACATGAAAAACAAATTTAATAAGTATGCTTTAAACCAAGACAAACATACGCTAGCAGGTATTTTCCATGTAAATAAACCAGTTCGAATTGAATTTGATGATGAGCCAGACAAGTATTATATGGGTTATGTTCAAGGAATTCCAGATATTGAAGACCCGATTGCTTGGTTATCTGTGTTATCTATTGAATTATTAATACCTGACGGTGTGGCTCACAGCACTACATATAAAGAGTTTACTGACTACACATTTGTAGATGGTGAAGTAGACGTTAATAGTGGGGCTAACTTACTTTCTGGTGGAGATGGACCTTTTAAACCACAACGTGAGCTGAACAGTTACGATAATTTCGATAACTATCAATACTATACAAACACTTCTGTAACTCTTGAAAAAGGTAAAAGATACATTTTCGGAGGTAAAACTGACGGCAAATTTTCAAATATCCATAATGGTGAAGTTGAAAGTGACAGAGTAGTTGTGTTCGTAACGCAATACGATAATGCAACAGATACGCAAAAGAACTTTCAAATAATTTCATCTGGAGACTCTGCAAGCGGTGAAACTGGATTCAGATTTAATCAACCGTCTGGAAATTATATTATTCGAGTTAACAGTTACCACAGAACTCCAAGTTTGCTCAAGAGTGTTTGGGATTTGCGAATTGTCGAAGCTGGTGAAACATTTAACAAAGTTACTATACCAATTTTAAACAACGGTACAGTTGATGCTTTGCCAATCGTAACTATCAATAGTACAGCAGACAATGGGTATTATGGATTAGTTAATGAAACAGGAATATTCTCGTGCGGGGATATTGAAGAAGAAGACAATTATATTAGATTTGACCAAAAAATGCGTGCACAATATACGGAAAGTGGCTACGTACCAGTCAATAAAATGATTAATAACAGTGGCCCTTTTAGACCAAATTCGAGTCCTATAAGCGATTTTGATAACAAAGAAGTATATACTAATTCTAAAGTTTATCTCGAAAATGGGAAAAATTACAAAATAACAGCTAAAACGGACGGTGTGTTCGCAAACGTTCACAACACAAGTGTTGAAAGTGACAACGTGGTTTTATGGTTTGTTAATAACTCTGCATCTGAAATTAATAAAATTGTTTCATCTTCAACGACAGGAACAACAGGAACCACCTTCACTTGGGACAAACCAAACGGCTGGTATTGTCTGAAAGTAAATACATATCACAAAACAGCCACTCATGCAGTGGAGAGTGTTGAAGTAACTGGAGTAATTGGAACATACAACGTCATAGACCAAGCTTATAGAGATTCGTTAAAGAACGTTGCTATTTTAAACGACGCCGCTTCCTTATTAACTTGGGGTAGTATTTCTCCACTTGATTTTTGGGGACGTAGGCATTTAGGTCAAGTAATTCCAAACTCTTATAATACAACATACGCAGTTTCCTCTATTTCATTCGATATTGAACAGACATTGAGCGAATACGTCTGGTGGAAAAATGTATTTGAAGTAGCTTCTGAAAATGAATATGGCGCTTTTAAAGTGACGTTTTCAGATGAAGATTGTAATTTCTTGTACGGTATAGAGGTTATCAAAAAGAAAAAAGGACTAGCAGCTACTTATAATTTACTTGGTACAGACGGACATGGTGGAGTTGTTATTGTAGATGGATTTGACTTTGCACTAAACCAAAACAACCCACTAGACCACCCACGTGGATTTTGTGATATTACACGAGATAACGAGAAAATAAAATTGTATACTTTTGGAGCTTACAAAAATTACACTTGGGACCAAATCAAAGAAGTTAAGACAGCAAGAGTTCATTTTACTTGGTATGCTTTTCAAGGGAAGACACCAATCACACGTAACTACCTTGACGATTTCTTGATTGTTGACAAAAAAGGAACTATACTAGAAGAAGCACCAAACAGATATTTCAAAGGTTCTAAATTAATCATAAATAGTGAGGATAACTCAATTCAACAAAATGGAATTTATGATATTTCACAAAAAACAATAGGCTCTAAATTTATAAAAATACCGCCAGGGGAAAGCGAGTTAGAGCTTTATCTATCAAGTTGGAGTTTAGATATTCCAGAAGTAAGCGTTAAATTTGAAGAAAGGTATATCTAATGATTATTAATGTACACGACAAAGACTTGAATATTATCGGTGTTATCGACAATAGTATACAAAACGCAGTTCACTATGACGAAGATAAACTGACTGAAGACTTGTCAACAGGGACTGCGGTTTACGAATTCACAGCATACAAGAATTTCTCAACACAGTACGAAACTACTTTGAAGAATCCTTTTGATTCCTTAACGGTTGGTAATTGGGTTAGTTTTAAGCATGGCGAAAAAGAATACCTGCTAAAAATAGTAGAAACAGAACGAAAAAGTGACGAAGTTTATGTCTACTGCGAAGATTTGGTATTAGAACTAAGAAACGAAAACGCAGGTGAATATTCTACCAAAGAAGAAAAAACAATTGAAGAGTACATCAAAGAAATGAAGCTCATTTCATATGCAGGAATGAGCGTCCGTTTAAATGAAGCTGGAAAATTAAGAAAAGCGCTATCTTTTACAGAAACAGAAACTAAGTTATCTCGTATGCTGGCTCTTTTTAAAAAGTTCGGTGTTGAGCACAAATTCACACTAAAATTAAAACCAAGTGGAAGAGTTAAGGATTTTTATGTAGATATATTTCTACCTCGTGACGCAGTGACTGGTGATGGCGGTGTTGGGTCATTTAAGTCTGATAAAATTTTGCGAGAAGGCGAAGATATCAAGACAGTAGCCGAGAAACAAAATATCCTCGAAGTTTGGAACAGGACTAGACCAGTTGGAAAGAACACCGTTACAAGAATTGAAGTCAAAGATGCAAAGACTGCTACGGTTGCAAAAGATGCTGTAGTAGTAAGTGGGAACATGGTTAATGCAAACGGAACTTTAAGCATTGAAAACATCCAAACGATTTTAAAATTATGTTATGAGTATCGAATTTTGCCGTCTGGTGTCATTTCCCAACTTTACCTCGAATCATTTTGGGGGAACTCCAACGTAGCTAGAGTTGATAACAACTGGTCTGGTATGACGTGGACAGGAAATCCTAACCGACCATCTGGAGTTGTTGTAAGTCAAGGTAGTGCTCGCCCTTCCGCAGAGGGTGGCTACTATATGCACTTCACCAACATGAGCGACTTTTTTAAAGATTATTTTTATCTTTTAGCTAAACAAGGTATTTACAACGTTGCCAACAAAGATAATATTTCAGATTATACTAGAGGGCTTTTCCGTGTTGGTGGCGCACAATATGATTATGCTGCAGCTGGGTATGACCATTATAATAATTTGATGTCAGGCATCCGTAACGGTATTAATAAAAACAACTCAAACGTCCTAGATACATACGATGACCAATGGAGAAACCCAAACATCGTTACAAGCACGACTGTTGAAATTGCCTCAGCAAATAAAACAAAATCAGCTTTGAACGAACTTTCTGGACTAGTCGGAAAAACTGTTGGTAATGGTCAATGTTATGCTGTTCCAGCTTGGCTATCTTACAAACTAGGTGGGGCGGGTCTAGGCTGTGGGCTTGGCGGATTCTCTGGTCTTGTTGGTTCTGGTGTTCGTGCTTGTGACATTGGTACCGATTACGCATGGTCGAACTTTGGTTGGGGATTAAAAGTCTCTGGGTTCTCTGTTTCAGATGTTCTTTCTGGATCAATCGTTAATATTCGTGCTAATTATGGTAGCCCGTGGTATACAGGATATTACGGGCATACTGTTGTTGTTGAGTCTGTTAGCGGCGATACTATGACCGTAATCCAGCAAAACTACGGAGGCAAACAGTACTTAACAAGAGATAATTATTCAATATCTCAAGTTTTGCCATCAATTCAAAGTATCGTTTACACTCCAGAACTAACTAGTGGCGGACGTGTTGAGGGTGGAAATAAAGTCGTTCAAGAGAACGTCACACAAAGATATGTTAACGTTGACTTACCAACAGAAGTTCAGACAACAGAAGAAACTCTAGATATTTATATTTCACAAGAAACTGTTAAAGAGTACTTTGATGACAATGGAGTTTTGGAATTTAGAGTGCGAGACGGATTCTTAGATGCTGTTCAATCAGTATCAATGTACCCATCGCAATTCGCTTCAAACGAAGGAGGAGACCAGTGGATTAGACGTGACTTTGAATATCAAGTAAGTTCTGAAAAAGAACTGATTGAAAAAGCGTTGGCTGATATGAAAGTATATCGTGACTGGGAAAC
>OGVR01000007.1_pt1 | contig 11187 bp, 9 predicted proteins | sample 1575841 | NCBI WGS metagenome assembly OGVR01 (sample SAMN07581526, study PRJEB24739) | freshwater metagenome
GTTTCCCAGTCACGATAGTCCATACCGTAACGAGTCTTGAATCCGATACGAGGCTGGAAGTTATCTTCACCAACTGCACGAACCATCTGTAGAGGAACGTATGGGCAGTAGAAGAGACCAGCATCGAAGATGTTGGCACCCTTATAACCAACAACCATGAAGTTACCGCCTGTTACATACGGATCGATGTAAACGCGATAGCGACCGTTAAGAACACCAGCAAATGTGTTGCCTGTGTCGTCAACCATCAGGTTGTTAGAGTTAAGAGCCGGAGCGTAGTCAAGAACACCAGCCATCTGCAGAGCTGACGCAACGTCAGAAGAACAGATGATCAGGTTACCCTTACCACGACGGGTGTCTTTTGCAATTTGGTTAGCTTCACGTTCAATGTGGTACATCAGACCCTTGAACTTTTCAACTGACCAACGACCATTAGCATCGATATCAAGGTCGAAAGTTCCTTGAGCAGCAGTACCAACCTGTGCACCAGGCTTTGCACCAGCGTAGATTGTACGAATAACTTCACGGTTAATTTCAGCTAGAATTTCAGCTGAAAGGATGTTGCTCAATTCACCTTCAGCATCTAGTCCGTGTACGGCTTTTAGATCCTGAGCTAGTTCGATTGAGTAGTCAGCCTTTAGAGCACGAGTCTTAGCGATAACAGCAGTCTTTTCGATGCTGAATGCCATTTCCCCGAAAGCTCCACCACCAGGAGTACCTAGCGCTTCAGCAGCAGCTGTAGTCATACCAGTACCAGTTGTATCTGTACCAGAAGTCCAGTTAGAACCAGAGTGGGTGCCAGTACCAGCGAAGTCGGTATCAGCTTCGTTGAATAGAGCTTCAGCGCCGTTTTGGCTAGTGTAGCGGCTCTTCATGGCGAAGATCAGACCGGTAGGCTGAGTCATCGGCTGAACACCCATCATGTCATAGGCGATCATTGCTGGAGCAGCACGACGGACTAGGCTGATTAGGACTGGGTCAAAACCGGCGACGGTATTGCTAGCTGCACCAGCTGAGCCCATTGCGATACCTAGGCCACCGGCGTTAGTTGGGGTTTCAAATAGTGCATGACGTTCTTCGATCTGAGCACGTTCTTGGTTTTCCAGAAGAACTGCTGTCACTTGACGGCGGTGTTCGTCTTTGATAGGGGCTAGATCGGCGTGATCTAGAATAGGGGACCATTTTTTAACTAGGTCTGCACGGACTTGTGGTTGCATTTTATTTCCTTATGGTTTAACGAATGGCTTTAAGATAACGGGCCATTGTTGGGTCTAGTTGTTTTTCTTCAAGTAATTCGACCGGTGAATCAGTAACTACTGAATCAAGAATCGGTTTTTGTTTGTGTGTTTTGACTAGGTTCTCTTTGATAATTGAGAGTTTCTTGACAAAACTATCACCATCATCATATGCCAGTTCCTCAGCTAATTGCATGAACTTTGCTGCTTCCAGATCAGACAGACCTTCGCATGCTTCGCGGATCTGAGTGTCTTTGGCTACATTCTTCAATGCTGACCGAAGTTCGACAATCTCGGCACATGCAGCATCGTATTTTTCCTCAAGCTTTGTAGCACGGCTGTCTAGTTCTTCCATCAAGTCAATCTTTTCATCTGGTGCATCAATATAGTGTGACTCTAGTAAGTCCTTCATGCCGCTAATAAAGCTCTCGAAAATATCGAGCTTAATGCCGCGTTCAAGGGCAATTTCATTTTCTTGTACCCACTGCTCAACTACATAGTTGAGATAACCATCAACTTTTTCAACTAACCCCTCCATCAGTTCCTCTTCCTTAGCTCGCAAAGAGGATTCTAATTCTTCTTGAATATGAGCAACTTCTTGCTTAACTCTGGCTTCGACCACTGCTTCAAACACAGAGGTCACATTTGTCTTGAATTCTTCCGACAGTTCTTCACCCTCGAAAAGGCCGCTCAGATCAATTGTTTGATCTAAGTCTTCTTTGTTCTCAACTAGATCATTGATATCATCAGACATAGCATCTAGGTTTTCTTCAGCCGATTTCTTAATATCTAGCTCTTTAGCTTGTTCCATTAACTCTGCAATTTTTTGTTCTAGGGACATGTTATTTCCTTTGTTTAATATATTTAGTACAAATGATTTTCTGACGAACCATCAATGTGATTTAATGTTTAGCATAAACTGCTTAAACATCTCAAGTGCCTTTTCTTCGGTAATTTTGACTTTCTTGAACTCAGTCTTTGTTTGTTCAAAGATTTTACCATCACCAGTAATCACCCATTCGGCACTCTCATTAATAGCATCGACCCAGGCATTGATCGAACTGGGATCTGATACTGCATCAATGGCAAATAACTGTAGATCATTCTCCACAATTTTAGTACCATCCTTACCCTCGCGGAGACTACCCAGAGCACGAGTGGACACTCCCATCTGGACCCCACCTTCTAGGAGACCCCGAAGGATCTGACCTTGGGGTGTATTAAGAACCTTAGCCTTACCTCTGACAGTATTACCGACCATGTTCAACTCAGTGACTAGGTGACTAGCAAACTCGGGTTTAGGCTGAGGACGATTCTCTGGATGTGATAATTCACTAATGGCACGATTCTTGCTGACATAATCTTCAACATACTGTTTAACCGCACGCTCCATTACAGCACGTGGGTAAATCCTACCATTGCGATTCTTCAGTTCAGCCTCAGCGAAAATACCGCTGATGTACAAGTCCCTCTTGCCATCGGTTCCTTCAGTGATAACTTGAATATCACTGGAATAACTCTCTCGTAGAAATTTCATCATGCCCCCACTTGTGTTGGATCATCATACTGACCGAATCTGAATGGTTCGATTCTAGAGACATATCCGGTTGCTTTTCTAAGTGTCAGAATACACGTACCGCCATTTGTGATTGTGATATTGATATTGCTACCAGCATGTGTCATATCAGAGTATCCGCCGTTACCCGAGAAGTCGAAGTTACCTTCATTGGTGAACAGTTCATATAAATTCTCAGCGTTTCTGGAAATAGCAATATTACCACCGGTTGACCATGAAATGAATGCAATACCAACACCCAACGGTCCACTAAGAATCTGAGTTGGTGATAACAGGTCACTGTTTAATAGAATAGTATGTGTACCAGTACCGACAACCTTGATAATTCCAAGTGTCTCTGTTAGTTTCATTACACGTTTCATGCGTATGTCTCTCTAAGTAATTCTGTTAGACTATCAGCGGTTATAGATTCTAACAATTCCGATGGTATAGATTTAAGAACTTCAATATCAGATTCTGACAATCCGACCATTTCTTCACCAATGACAAAAATGTACTTATCGGCTATAGTGAGTCCTGTTTTTCTTAAGTCTAGAACATCTGGTCTATTAGTGATGGATTTGGATAGTGCAAGAGATAAACAAGATTCCAATAGATCGTGTGTGACTTTATTATTATGTTTTTTAATTATTTTAATAGTCTGTTCTACACTAAATGATTCATCTAATATCGCTTGTTTCTTTGTATTTATATTATCGATTCTTTCCTCAAGAATATCTAATGCACTATCCTCTTCACTAATAAAGATGTTTTCTTCATTCAAGTACCAGGCATCCGCTATGTTAATAACAGCGGATCCTTGGATATTGTAAACTGCTGGGGTCATTTTGTTAATTTATCTGCGGCCTTGGTAATACCCTTGGTTCTCTTATCTGCAATCTTTTGGCTAGAATTGGCTTGATCTGTGTTAAATTTTACAAAGTGTTTAGAACCCGGTAAGTCACGAATTTTATCTGCTGTTTCACGGTAATTACCAGCAATTTCGGAATGGGTTGTAGCTTGTCTACTGGCTCCCTTAATATATGACTTTAGGGTATCTTTGCTTAGTTCATCTAGTTGATCAAAATCTTCGATTAAGGAATCGATTTCTTCACCGGACATTTGGTCTAGGGATTCCTTGGTCAAACGGTCAACTGCTTTAGCCATATTCTCCCGTCTATTCCAACTCTTACCAAAGGTTTTATCTGCTTTATCTGACAAATCTGAACCTTCACGGAACTTATGGTCCTTTTTTGCATTGGCTGCATCAATAGCAAACTGTCGTGTTGCGGCTCCTTTAGCAGCTACATCATGACTAGCCTTCTTTAGATAAGAACCCAATGTAGCTTTACTAAGTTCATCTAGTTGATCAAAATCTTCGATTAAGGAATCGATTTCTTCACCGGACATTTGGTCCAGGGATTCATTCCTAGCCTTTATTCTAGCTTTCAGACGTTCCGCGTGTCGTTTTGTAATAAGACCCTGTCTGTTGCCTGTTTTTGCAATTTCTGCTTTGGGTCTTGTTTCCAAACTACCATACTTAAAATCTCTATCCGATGTTGCTCTCATCATACCAGTGGATCTAGGATTCTCATGGTGGTGGTAATCATACGACATGGAATCTTCGCTGTCCGGAGATGTAATTTTTCTAGCTACGCTTGATGTCCGCCATTTTGCTCGTTCATTAATTTTTTTATCACTCTCATCTTCATCCTCATCTTCATCCTCATCTTCATCCTCATCTTCATCCTCATCTTCATCCTCATCTTCATCCTCGTCCTTGCCCTCGGCGAACAGATTCTTAGCTACCTCCATCCGTTTCTCGCTCAGAGCAGCGGCAACCTTTTCGGCCAAGATGGATTCAAATAGCCGCTCAATATCCAGGGATTTACCTGCTGCGATTGATTCAATTAATTGAGTTACCTTATTCATTTCCTTGTCCTTCATCTGGTTGTTCTTGTTCTGGTTGTTCCGGGGCTTCTTGTTCCATCTCTGTATTCAGATCACCGATTTCATCTTCTGTGAATCTAAGAATTGATTTTTGAACAAAAGCCCTTGAGTAATACTTGCCGACATATGGTTCAATACGTCCCAATGCTTCTAGTCTATTATTTAGAATCTCCAAATCTTTCAGTTCACTGAAAGAATTATCTTTTCTATATTCAATGAACAATTGTTTAGAGATTTCATCCCATTCCTCGACCTTAATAATACCCTTGGCTATCAATTGAACCTTAAGGATATCAATGAAGAGAACTGAGAACTTAGCACGCAATCGTTTAATGAACTTATGGAACTTTAACTCATCCCTGGTAATCTCACTTGACCGTCCTAATGAAAACCCTTGTTCTGGGATAAGGCGCGTGATGGGGACATTTAATGCCCTCATCAATTTATTCTTAAAGTATTCCACGTCCTCCATCTGACCAAGACTCTGACCGGCGGGGAGGGTGGTAATCTCGGTCCCCTTGGATCCGTCTCTCCTGGGAAGCCAAAAGTCTTCCATCATTGAATTTTTCACATAAATACCTGCTTCTACAGCAAATGTGTGGTAATTATGGAATTCTTCTTTGCCGTCAATGGTTAAACACCCGGTATCAATTTTTTCGTCCAGATATTCTATATTTACTATCTTATGGTTTCTATACCCAATAGATTCTTTGAACTGAGAAAATGTAGAATACCCTAGTTGTTCTAGGATTCTACCTATATCTCCGATACCGAATCTATCATAACTCTTCTGCTTGCCCATTACTTTAGCGGAATTAATTTCACTGAACTCCCTAATTAAATCTGGCATCGCATTTAATTCTTCAACTAGATCCAATGCGGTAAATTTAACCCGACCTTTAGTAATCTCTACAAAGGCAGAAAGAATACTTGGTGTATATTCTGTTTTATACTTTTTAGTGTGTTTCTTACGAACATCGGAGTTAGGGTCTTTGAATGCTGCAATTTTAGCGGCATTACCACGTGCAGATAGATTCTTTTCCTTGGCATGACCAGCTTGTCGTTCTTTTTTATCCTCGGTCCAACCTTTTCGTTGCTGTTCACGAAACCACTCATTCCATTCTGGGTCTAGCATTTTCTCAGCTAGAATTTCTCTGGCTTTTTCATAATGAAGTTCAGAGTAACCAAGTTCAGCTGATTTAGCACCACCGATGATACCAGCTCTAGAGTGCCAGGCATAGTAGTCTGGATGTTCTTTATTGAAGTATCCCCTGCCTTGTTCTTTACAAGTTTTACCGCCTTTTTTGCCGCCGATAGGTCCACCAATTTTACCACCACGTGTTCCTAGAATATGATGTAACTTAAAGTGATCTATATGATGCATCCGTACTAGATTTTCTGGGGAATTATTCTGCGGGTCACAATTGACATGATGCACCGTGGTCTTTTTAGCGTCGACATATTCTTCAGAAAATACTTGCTCATTTAGAATCCCGTTATTATCTTTCCAACGTGACACTAACCTATGAGTGAATTCCCATTTACCGGTGTCGTTGTTGAACAGCTTTTCATATTCGGAAGATGATGCACCCTTGTTGACTTTACCTTTTTTAGTATAATGCGGAATCATAGATTCGCCTATACCAAGATCAGAAGCCTTAACTAAACCTTTATTCCAGACTGGGAAAGTATGATCTGGGGTACAAGTTATTGTCTTACCGTTATCCAGAGTGATTTTCATCACTTGAGCATTTGGACGACTAACACCAGCCCACGTGATTTTACCTGGGGCAAACTTCCCGGTAACGGGATCGCAAGAATAAGCCCAGAGTTGTTTTCCTGATTCATACTCTGCAGCGATATCATTTAGTGTCAACGTTCTACCATCTAATAATGGTACTCGGGTATCCATTGCTAGACATAAGTGACGTTTAGAATCCGCGACTTCTCCGGTTGCTGAATCATAAATCAGTCTATTTCTAAACTTGTTCATGATTTCTTGAACGTACTGTTCGGCTTTACCCTTTGGTAGAGTACCTACGTCAACGTAAAAGATTCTACGCTCTGGGGCTCTGGTGAGCCGATAGATCACCACGGCGTCCTCGATCATCTTCAGCTGGTTAGCGGGTTTAATCGCCTTCTGTAGATGTGATAACACTAGACCATTGTTCTGATCTAGTAAACCACTATTGACATATACAACAGAATCTGGAGTCAACTTGGCCCCAGATTGTGTTTTATCATCTACACCTTTGTCATTGTAGAGGTAGTATTCTTCGATTGTAGTCTGAATTTCAACACCAGATTTCGTCTTGTCTTTCTTGACATTTCTAATCTTGCGAATCTTCCGTGGATCAATGTACCTAATGTCAGCAATACCATTTTTATAGTTATCGCCATCAAACACTAGATGGAAGTACAACTTGCCATCAACATAGTATTGACGGAACATATCATGGGCTTTGGTGTCAAACTCCAATAGATGGAGAATTGATTCAAATTCTTGGACAAACTTTTTCTTGATTGAATCTGGTAACTTTGTCCGCTCTAGATTTAGTTCAACTGGGAACTTGACATCATCAAAGACAATGGCTTCTTCAACGATATTGTTAATAGCCTCGTCCACTTCAGGGAATGCAGCTACCTCTCTGTACCGCCTGAGTAGATCATGCTCAGATTTAATCTCGCCTAGCGGATTAAATGCGTACCCATAATAACCTGTGCCATCTGCACCTACAACTACCGCACCATCTTGTTGATCCGCGGTAACGACTGAAGGGATGTTCTCTGGCTGAGTAACATCCTTTGTTCGCTTAATGGTAAAACCAAATACATTAAATGGCATAACAAACCTTAATAATTAAACACTACGGTCTATTTATTACTGTCCTTGAACACCATCGGCTGTCCAGTAATTGTACTGGAATGTAACTGGAAAAATAGCAATCTGGTTATTTGAATCCCAGTCAACTTGCATAGAACCAATATTGGTTGGATACGCATCCTTGAAGGTATATTTCTTGACAGGTCTATCATTACGATCAGTAAGAATAACTGACATGTCAACCTGATATTGCAACGGTGCTTGAGTACCAATTGTACTATCTGCACGTTGAATCATATTAACCCATGATTCAAATGCATTGCGGACGGCCATATCGGTATCGGTATATACCTCGATTGACCAGGGTTCAAATTCCCGTTCACCGGCAAAGTGGACAGGGCGACCACGATAATTTACTACTACATCAGCTAGGCTAGAACTTGGGGCCTGCGCCGACTTGGCTAGGAATTGGAGTCTCTGTCCTGCTAGAGCACCACCGTTGACGATTGCCGGGAATGTAATCTCACATCTGAACTGATTCAGGCGTAGACCGCCTTGGATTAACTGACTCTTAAATGCGCTGATATTTGCCATTTTAAGTTCCTTATTCTGTATTCTGTTTATGGTAGTCTATTAGCCGGCAATTTCATCAAACGAAACACCAGTGCGAGTCGCAATGAAATTAAGTTGCATAAAATTGATTGAACGCGATGGCTGAATGAAAATATCCGCCACGAATCGGTTGGTATCAATAACCTCTGGTGTGTTATTAGACTCATCGCAAATAACACGGAAGTTGGTAATACCGCGGCGACCCTGAACATCACGTAGGAACGGTTCTACCATATTACGGAACTGTGCTCGTGTAAAGTCGTCGTTGAACTCAAACAACTGATACTTAGCCGCTGTGGCAATGGATTTCTGCAGAACAATGAACAACCTACGGACATTGATTCGGTCGAATGCCGATGGGCGAGTTAGACCAGTTTTGTCACCATATAGAACAACACCCTGACCAGCGAAACTAGTCACTGGATTAACACCGGCTTTATAAAGGTTATCACGATCTACCTTGCGTGGTGAGAAAGCAAGTTTGACTACATTGCGAATCTGACCGCGGTTTAGACCAGCTGGTGAGAACCACGGGTCATCGGTGAAGTCAGTTCGGGCACATAGACCCGCGATGTCGCCATTGAGTGGAACCCAACGGAAAGTATCATTGTATCTGTCGTACATATATTTGTACCCAGAGTCAATGACAAAGAAACTTGAGCTGGGTAGCAAGTTCCGATATGCCACAATCTGCTCTGTGATATCCGAGGTATTACCCACAAGAACTTCACCTGTTGTTGGGTGTTGAGCTGATACAAATGCCACACAATCTCTGCGAACTTCTGCCACATTCTGAATAACAAAGTTCGCAACAATAGGATCTGATTTACCAACAGCGATTAGGTTGACGTCAAACTCCTCATCGTTGCTGAATAGTTCAAATGCATTGATTCGTTGTGCCGGTGTTGATGCAAAATGATCTACGCCGCCCTGGAGTTCACGTGTAATTGCAGTGGCACCGATTGAAGTATATGCTACTGAGTTAGATTCGGTTCCCCAATTGGTACCGGCTACAGGATGATCAGTCCACCAGACATATGCAGACTGAGTATTGATAACATCACGATAGTATGCCGTCGCACCATTTTCACGACGGGCATTGCTCGCCTTAGATAAAAACTCGAATTGCTCAATGACTGTACCTGCCGTGCCGGTCCAAGATCCATTTTTATCAACTACGACAACGTGTAGTTCATCGCCGGATGAACCGGTACGCTGAGCAAAGGCTGATGTACCAGGTGCAGAATCAAACTGTGTACGATAAGCCCATGTCGCGAAAGACTGAGCATCTGCCATGGACACAGTTAGACTATTACCAATTGAACCTGGGAACTTAGCCGCAAACTCACCAGTAATACCCTGACCATTAGCGAAGGATGTCAAATAGTGAGACTCATTGTTGATCTTGATACCACCTTGTGTGACTGTAGCGGTTGCCGTAGCCACAGTTGTGTTTGCACCAGTAACTGTCACAGTAGCACTAACGTAACCGCTACCTGGATTAGTAATATTGATTGCAGTAATTACACCATCCGTTACAACCGCAGTGGCTGTAGCTTGAATACCACCAACTGTCTGGGGGGCTGAGATAGAAACAGTCGGTGTAGTGTAACCTGTCCCGCCTGCTGTGACTTGAATTGACGTGATTGTTCCAGTCAATGTCGACACCGCATTTCGTTGCAGTGTAGTATCGGTCCGAACTACCAGCAGGTTGTTAGTGTAAGCTAGAAAACTTGCTGCGGTAAACCAACTGATTGCATTCTGAGAATTTGGGCGACCGAATCTACGGACCAGATTATTCTCTGAGTCGATTGTAGTTACATCTTGCACCGGACCCCATGCTGCATCAACAACGGCAGCTCCAACACTGGTTGATACTGCCGGGATCACGTTTGTTAAATCTCTTTCAGTAACTACTACTGATGGTGATACTTGAATTGCCATTTAATGTTCCTTAATTTAGTTGCCTATTATTATTTAGTCTTTAGTGTACTGTGATCCAACCATCAATTGATTCCGGTGATCCATCAGAATAAAAACCAACTGGAAGTAAATCTGCCTCAATTGATTCCATTCTGGATTTAAACATTGCTTCTCTTAGGTTCACATCTGTCATGTGCTTAAATGATTCATTTGTGACTACCCAACCGAAGATAATCAATGGCATCACCAGATCATCGTGTTCGCCTTCATCTGCAGCAAATGATCCGCGTCTCTCAACGAATGTGTTAAACTCAGACAGAGTATCTGAATCATGAATAATCAATTGATTATTCTCAATGAGTGCCTTAATAGATTGACATCCAATCCTCTTGACACGTTTATCCATGTGAATACCGAGCCGCTTAGATGCTGAACCGAAACCAGATGATAACTGCTGTCCTCTTTTACCCATATCAACCATCATGATATTCTCATATTCTAGGTCAGAATATAGAATATGTGCCACTTGCTCACTACTATTTATCTCAATTAAAACAAATGCATCATTGTATTCTTTAGCTATTCTATGAATAATGTTGGGGTATAGAATAGGACTGATTAGATTATCTCTGTATTTAGCTACAACCAAATATGGGGCTTTAGTAATATCTATTAGTTGAAATGCAGAATAATCCTGACCGATACCCTTAGCAGTATCTGCTATCAAAATATAGATATGATTGGGTTCTGGTCTATAGTAAACATCAAGACCATCTTTACTAAAAATCGGTCTTTTAACTGGCATTTGTTGAATGGTATCAGTATTTATTAGAGTATTAGCACTCCCCAAAAATTTACAACATATTTCCTGATTGTATTTTACTTCACCCAATAACTTTCTCTGTGTATCTGCCCATTCTTGGTTTCGAGGCGGAGAATAAGATCAATGACTTTGTTCCATTTAGGGTTAATTATTGGGAGCACCCGGATCGAAATCAAGAATGGGCAGATACACAGAGAAAGTAAGGGTGTCGTGACTGGGAAACAGATCGGAAGAGCGTCGTGTAGGGAAAGAGTGTAGGATAGGG
>OGVR01000008.1_pt1 | contig 11129 bp, 11 predicted proteins | sample 1575841 | NCBI WGS metagenome assembly OGVR01 (sample SAMN07581526, study PRJEB24739) | freshwater metagenome
GTTTCCCAGTCACGATATAAAGCAGAATTTCGAAGAGGCGCAACAGTGGATCACCGATACAGTCTGCTTGCTCCGATATGGCAAAGCATACATCAGTAGCTCGTTGAGTTATGGCACGGACTTCTATGTTTCGACCATTCAGGATTTGTACTTGCAGTATTCAGATGCTAAAAAAAGCGGAGTATCTGAAATAGTGCTTGACGGCATACACGATAAAATCGTTGAGACAGAAAATTTTAACAATCCGATTGAACTGCAAAGGCAATTAATTCTTAAACACCTTGAACCATTCAGGCATAACACAAAACAAGAGGTAATTCAGATGTACAAAGACGGGGTGATTACCGACCTGTCAGATGTGCTTCTGAAAATAAACTTTAGTTTGTATGTTATGCGCTTTGAACGAGAAAACACCAATATCATTGAATTTGGCAGTGCGTTGGAGTTTAGAAAAAAAATCCAAATAATTTCAGAAACCTTAAAATCCTATGGAAAAGCAGAAATTGAAAAAAGAACCGAGCCTTTACCAGCCTGAGCCGGGTACAGAACACCTATACCATGTGCAGGTGGAGAAGCCTATGTTTGACCAACGAACCGGCGAAAAAATCAGCACGGCAACGGTGCAGCTTTTTGATGCGAAAAACTACAAAAGCCTGGCGGCTGTTGCACAGAATCAACTTGGGTACACACTAACCGTTTTACACGAACCAACAATCTAAAGGGAAAAGATTATGCCACTGAATGAAAACATTTTGAAAGCAACGCCTGAGCTTTCAGGGTTAAGTGAAACCCAACTAAAGGCAATCACCACCTTATCGGCAAACGATGAGAACACCGTAATCGGTCAAAAGATTGGCGAGATATACGGCAAACTGGATATTGACATCAAAGAGACTTTCGGGGTTGAGAAAGGCCAGGGCGAAAAGACCTATGATTATTTGAAAAGAGCCGGTAAATCACTCACCGAAAAAGTCAAAGAACTGCCTACCCAACTCGAGACACTGAAAAAAGAAAAAGAAGAATTGGAAAAGAAAATCGGGGACGGCAAAGGGGGTGAAGTTATCCAGCAGAAACTCAAAGATGCCGAAGCCCGTTTGAAGGAGCTTGAGAATAAGTACGAAAAAGACACCACAGAGCTAAAGGGTAAAATAGGAGAATACTCCACCTTAGCACAAAAGGTAAAGATTGATTACGAATTTGAGCGGGCGTTGACCGGCAAGGCTTTTAAGCCAGAAGTGCCGGAAGACCTGCAAAAGATACTTGTAAGTGCTGCAAAGCAAAAAATCCTGTCAGAGCTAAAAGCCGATTGGATAGACAACGGCAAAGGCGGTCAGGTATTGGTGTTTCGGGATGAAAAGGGTCAGATCCGAAACAACCCTGAGAATAAACTGAATCCATATTCAGCCGGTGAGCTACTTGTGAAAGAACTTGCAACCATACTAAGCACACCCGGTGAGGGTGGAGCGGGTACTGGCAAGCCGAACGCAAAGACAGGCGAAAGGGCAGACCTGTCAGGTGCGAAAACGCAAGTTGATGCCGATGAATTGATTGTACGACACCTCCTCGCTAAAGGGCTAAAGCGTGGGAGTAGTGAATTTGCTGACGAACACAAAAAAATGAGAATCGAAGCGAAAGTAGCAGAATTGCCGATTCGATAATAAGTTGACAAAAGGCTTTAAAGGGTCAAAAGCCTAAATTTTATTAACCTTTTAAACCTTAAAACCATGAGTTTACTTTTGACACGGATGCAGAACCTTCGTTCTGGCTCCAATTTAGACAAATATGAGTTACGAGCGAGCCGCTATGGAGCGTTTGACTTGTTCGCTTCTCAGACTGATGACCCTGCCCGGATAATCACTCCCGAACCCAAGCAAAAAACTTAGAAGAGTATTGGTAATGTACTGCAAACGCCTGTCATTGACTTTGACAGTGCAATCACTATCAATAATGTGCGTTCGGCTGTCATTGCAGATGACGAAAATACCAGCCGCATGATTGATATTACCTTCGCAACCTTTGCGTTCGGTTTTACCCAGACCCCTGCGGCTCTGTTGAACAATGAAATTGCCTTGCAGCAGGACTTTGAAAGAAAGTTGATGAAGTATGTTTACGGCCTGTCCGGTATTCTGGATACAACCGCCGTTGCTGCTTTGGAACTTCGCAGGTCTCAAATTCTCATGGATAGGCTGTTGTACACCTTCCCGGCTGCGTTTGCTGCCCGTGCTACCCTCGCACAAAGAGAAACGATTATCGGCGACCTCGACCCGATGATGGCCTCGAATGATTTTTACGGACCCTTGCATGTGGTAGGAAATACCGGTGTTGAGAGTTTGATTCGCAACCTGACCGAAAAAGGCTTATATAACATCGAAAACAAGCAATTGCAGTTTGCCGACAAAGTTTTGCACTTCTCAAATCGTGTAACGAACGCTGCGCTTACCTATGGCACGGGCTATGTGGTCAATGGTGGGTCTGTTGGACTTTTGAGCCGTGTAGAGCCTGAGTCTCTGCTTGGCACGAAAGCGGCTACCGGCCATTCTTGGAGCATTGAAAGGCTGCCTGTTTTGGATTTGGAAGTAGGCACATACTACTATGAAAGTGTGGGCGATTTCAGCGGCATTGCAGGTGCGGCTTCTGCACACCTGACAAGGGCGAGAAAAGACCATTATGGCTTTGCGGTTGATTTGGCGTTTATGGTGGCTTTCAATAGCGCACCGACCACCAGTCCTGAGCCAATCTTGAAGTTTGAGATTGCGACTACCTAAGTTTTGGGTAATAAACCACGAAGGGGGTGGGGTAAGCCCTATCCCCTTTTTTACACCTTGAAATCATGTATCAGGCCGAATTACTCAGACAAAGATTGCTGCCACTTGTAGGCTGGCGAGTTGACCCGAAAGTACCAATAAATATAGTGTTAAATGCCAGTGAAAGCGGTCTATTTTTTCAGGATGAACATCCCCTATTAATGCTTGAAAACATCAGAGCCTTTGCACCGGATTTTGCAGGCATAGCAGGCGACCCATTTAGCGATTGGCTTAAAACCCAAACCGAAGCAGGCATAATCAAAGGTGTTCAGCGAATAATCAACGAGCGTATAATTAGCAGAAGTGCAAAAGGTATCCTGGATTCACGAATGGTGTTTAGCCAGCCGGTTCCACAAACATTTGGACTAAACGACAGTAAGGTTGTCGGCCTTGAAGTTTGGCCTTTGCGTTCTTACGGAGTAATGGTCAGAATAGAAAGGATAGGAATGACCTTTGTCACTAATGGTACGGTAAACTTGAGGGTATTTCATTCAAGCAGTCTTTCACCTGTTAGGGAAATCCCTCTGAATTACACTCGTGCCGGGCAGATACAATGGTTTACACTTACCGAGCCTTTAGTTTTGCCTTACCTTTCGGACGTAACCGGGAGCGGGGGTGTATGGTTTTTGGCTTATGAAAGAACGATGCAAGCCGTGTTGAATACCGATACTTCACAGATTGGGCTACAAAGGTTCTGTAAGGTTATACCATTTGAAAGCAATTTGCCGTTTGCCACGCTGTGGGATTATTCACAAAACGAAAAATCGAAGGTGGCACACGGGATAAACCTGCAAATCAGCGTTGTTTCAGACTTCACAAGTTTTTTGATTGACCAGCGAGCGGCGTTGACTGATATTGTCTCAAAAAGTGTAGCGGTACACCTGCTTCGGGAAATGGCGTTCAATCCTTCTGCAAAAATCAGCCACAGAGAAAGCAATATCAGAAGGGTGGAGTTGCTGTATGAGATTGACGGGGACAGCACGAGCCTTAAAAAATCAGGATTAGGATACCAGCTTGACCAAAGCATAAAAGCCTTACAGTTGGATTGGGATGATATTGATGGGGCTGTATTCAAAAAGCCTCAAGGCGTTAAATACCGCACGATATGAACAAGCTCACAAAAAAGATTAAAGCATTGGAGGAGTTTGCCGAGAACATTGAAGCGACGATACTTGAAATTGTGGCTGAGCATGAAGAAAACATCACTGCTTATGTTACAGAATCGCAGTTGTACATGGAGGGTGTGCGAGGCTCAGACGGTGTGGAGATTGCAAGTTACGACCCTTACCACTACACCACTATTGAACGAAAGATTGAAAAAGGGCAGCCGACTGATAGGGTAACGCTAAAGGATACAGGAGATTTTCACAAAAGTTTCAAAGTTACCGTTGATAGTGAAAAGTTTGCTGTTACAGCGGAGGATTGGAAGACCGATATCCTCACATGGAGATATGGAGCAGGTATTTTGGCTCTGAGCGATGAAAGCCTGCATTCCTTCAAAGAGGCATTTTTGAAGCCCGAACTTATCAAATCACTACGAAACGCATTGAACGCATGAGAACGCCCATACAAGAAAATCCACAGGCAATCGACCTGCTGTTAGCCGAGATGCAAAAAGGGCTTACAGACCGTCTGGCATGGCTGAATCACGCCTTCGGGAAAGCTCAGTACCATGTGAACCGGGATGGCGTTTCTACACCTGTGATTTATCTGGGCAAAAACGAATATTCGAGTGTAATGCCTGATGGGCGGTTCGGAAATTACTCGTTTTTCGACCTTGAGCCGCAAAGAACCTTCGAGAATTGGAATAAAAACCGTGCAGGCACGATAAAAGTGAAGTTTGGGCTTGTTTTTTGGTTCAACCTCGAAAAAATCTATCCCACAAGCCAAAGCCGGGATACCGAGGCCGTGAAAACACAGATTTTAGATGTTTTGACCCGAAGGACGGTAACAAGGCACGGGAGCTATGAACTCGAAGGACTAAACGATGACGCAAAAACGATTTTTCAGAGATACTTCAAAGCCGGGTACGATGAAAAGTACCTGATGCACCCTTATGGTGCTGTGAGGATTGTAGGAACATTAAATTACCCAAACACATGAGGATAGAAAAAATAAACGGGATAGAGGTTGAGTTTTTTGACGGGGATATTACCGAATTGCCGGTAGCCCGCTTTCAGGTATTCAGCAAGTTCGTACTTCTGGATTCAAAAATCGGTAGTACTCTATCAGATATTGACGACCATATCAGCAGGTTGGCTCACTATGTCGAAAAAGACCCAAAGAAAGCCATTGTCGAGTTACAGAACCTAAGACTGAATCTGTATTTTGTCCTCGAAGGGATAAACCCTAAACAAATGGCATTTGCCACGCTTGTTTATAAGCTGAACGGACAGCCACAAACAGACCTTACTGATGAAGGCATCCGCCGGGTGTGGCGGGCTTTGAACACCGAAATATCGAAGGGTTGGTTTGACAGGATGTTCCTGGCAGTAAAAAAAAAATGGATGCGGATTTAGAAACCTTCTTCCCTGCGAGGTTCGACAGCGCAGCAATGAAGGAGTATTATTCGCAGCTAAAGAGCCGGACGCTGACGATTCTGGACGGGATTGTAAAAGATGAGGATTTTCGGCAACAGGTGGACGAAATAGACTGGATGATGATTCAGCTATCGAAGCCGGTCAGCTTTTCAGGTGTGGAGAATGCCGAGATTGAACACATAAGGACTTTCGAGCAGTTGAGCTACATGATAAGCACGGATAGCAGCCTGAACCCTAAGTTAATGACGGTGATTGAATTTTCAACGCTTTGGAAACGATAAAAAAGAAACTAAAAAATGGCAGAAAATCCAATAAAAGCAAGTGATTTAATTGCTGACGACCTGATAGGTGCTTTGAAGGCAGTTGCTGACCATTTGAGGGAAATTCTCAAGGGATTGGCTGCCGTTGGTGTGAGTATCAAGGACGAAGCCGGTGCAGCCGCTACCGAGACGAAGAAAATTAATGCAGTCCAGAAGGAAAGCCGTCCGATACTTGAAGCCAACGCCCAACAGGCCGAGAAGCTTGCAAGGGCGAACGAAGCCCTAAAGCGGGCAAAGACCGAAGTTGAGACAATAAGCAAAAAGGTAAATGTAAGCTACAAAGAGGCTACTGCCATACAGGCTAATTTGACTGCATTAGCCAAAGAAGAGGCTAAATTTCAGCATGCCGTTGCATCCTCGAAAACAGAAGTGGCAAAAACCACTCAGATACTCAAAGCAGCAACCAGGGAGTTGAATAAGGAGACCCAGATTAGCGCAAAGTTAGCCGTTGCGGCAGAAGGGAGTTTCGACCAACTGAGTGCGAGGTATGCCCAAATGAAAGCCACCTTAAATGCCATGTCGTCCGCCCAGAGGTACAACACGGCAGAAGGCCAGGCGATGGAGAAACAAAGCAAGGCAATTCACAATGAAATGATACGCCTGCAAAGTGCCACAGGACAAAATCAGTTGCTTGTAGGTGGATATGCGAACGCCCTAAAAGACGCTAATATGAGTTTGCGGCAAATGCAACTTGAATTAAGAAAACTCAAAACAATGGATTTGTCGGTTATGTCGCCTGATGAAGTCCGCGATGTGGAGAAGGCAATCGGGGAACTGACAGACCGGATGCGAGATTACCGGGCAGGTGTTGAGGCGTTAGGTATGGATACCTTTCAAATGATTTCAGGGGCTGTCGGTGGTGCGGTTGCAGCGGTTCAGGGGCTTGCAGGTGCGTTCAATGTTCTGGGGATACAGAACGAAACGCTTGCAAAGGTTCAGCAGAATATGATGTCAATGATTGCCATAACTCAGGCACTTGAACGGATTGAAAAGCTATATCAAGAACAGCTGTATCAGACCTTATGGTTGAGGGTAAAAGAATTTGCACAAAATGTTAAAAACGCCGCTATAAAAAAATATGATGCGGCGGCTACTTGGCTACAAGTTCGGGCACAGCAGGCTCAGGTCAAAACGACAGTTGCAACCACAGCAGCAACAAAAGGAGCTACCGTTGCTACTAAATTAGCAGCCGTTGCAACAACAGGATGGGCGTTCGCAGTAAAAGCGTTCAACAAAGCAATCTATAACATTCCGGTTTTCGGCTGGCTCCTGGCGATTATCGGGGCTATCATTGCAGCCGTTGTTGTGCTTGTCAGGCATTGGGATAAAGTTACCGATGCCTTTACCCGGTTCGGCCAAACACTCGGAATAGTCAACAAGCAGAGCGAAGAAATGAAGCAAGCAATAGAGGCGGCCACAGCCCGGACAAAGCTAATGAACGCCCAATTAGAGATTCAGAAAAAACGGCACGATGAACTTATAGGCAGAAAATCCCGGAACATCGAACTGATGAAAATTGAAGGGAAAAGCACGGAGGAGATTATCGCCGCCGAGAAAGACCTTTTGCAAACTCAGATTTTTGGGGCAAAAAAGCAGGTTGACCTACTAAGGCAAACCATCCAACGGAAAGCACTATGGAACATCATAAACGATGAAGAAAAAAAGTCGCTTGACGAACTCCTTGCAAAGATTGATGAATGGGAGATTGGGATATTAAGATTAGATGCTACAAGCCGAAACATGGCACGGGAAAGGGCGGCACAAAGAGCCGAGGAGCAAAGGGCAATCGAAGCGGCTCAGGCTGAATATTTAAAATCGGAGGAGCGTGCAAAGTTGGAGTTTGCAATCCTGACGGCTTCTTCACACGCAGCCCGGACGGAGGCAAAAGTGGCATTGATAAAACATGAAGGGGAATTGGAGCGGGAGGCAATGCAAAAGAACTCCGAGCAATATAAATTATCATTAGAGAGGCAGAAGCAGTCAGAGGCGGAGATTCGCCGGGAAGCCCTGAGTGAGTGGATAGCACAAGAGGAGGAAGTAACCCGGATGCTTGCAGATATTAACAATACCGCAGAGCAAAAGGAGTTGAGCCAACTTTACGAAAGATATCAACAACGCTTAAATTTAGCCAAAGATGCTGGCGAAGGGGAGGCGGAAGTTGTGGCATGGTGGGAGCGAGAAAAGGCCAGAATCCGGAAAGAATACCGCACGAAGGAGTTTAATGAGGCGTTGGCACAATTTGACCAACAACAGACCTTTGCCGAGAATGCGTTTTTAGCTGTGAAGCGAACTGAAGCAGAAAAGACCCGTTACCGATTGGAGGCTGAAAAGGAGCGGTTTGAGTTTGTTTTGTCTGAAAGCTCAAAGCACGCAGGTATGCTAACTGAGCAGGAGGTGGAGAATTATAAAAACATGATTCAGGCAATTAACAATGAAATTGACGGCTTAGGCCGGGAGCAGAAGGATATTTACGAAATTCTCGGGATAAAGCTCGATGACAAAGAAAAGCAGGCTATTGCAATGAGCACTCAGTATGCAATAAGTATGGTTCAGAATCTAATGCAGGCGAGGGTGCAGGCGGCTCAGGCGGCTGTGAACGCTGCAAAGACCGAGACCGATGCAGCCCGTAAGAAACTTGAGGACGAAAAGAAGCTGGCAGCCGATGGGTTTGCCTCCCGTGTTGATGCGGCTCAGAAGGAGTTTGATGCCGCGGAAGCCCGCCAGAAGCAGGCTGAGAAATTAGAACAAAGAAGGGTAAGGGAACAACAGAGGCTACAATCACTCGAACAGGCAGGTAATCTGCTTGTTGCATCTACAAAAATATGGAATCAACTCGGCTTTCCATTAGCCATTCCTGCTATTGCGTTTATGTGGGGGAACTTCATTCTATCACGCAGAAAAGCCCGGCAACTAACAGCCGAACGATACGGCTCAGGACACTTTGAAATGATAAAAGGAGGCAGCCATGCAAGCGGTAACGATGTGCCTCTGAATATTGACAGCCGAAATAGACGGGTAGAAGGGGGCGAGGCATTCGCCGTATTTAACAGAAAAGCGACAAAGCACTATGGTTCGATGCTACCGGCATTGGTTGACAAAGTAAACACCCTGAATCTTGAAAAGGCTACCGGAGACCTGATGCAGTTATCGGTAGTGAATAACGGACAGACCATAAACACGGCAAAGATGGAGCAGGGGATAAATAAACTTGTCGAGCAGGGGGCAAATTACACCTACATCGACAGTCAGGGGCGTTTGGTAGTTGTCAAAAATCAAATAAAGAAAATCTATGTATAATTTCTTTTTTCTCGATGGGGCGGTTGAAACGCCATGCTATCCGATTTATGACGATAACTTTCGCATAAAGCATGAAGCAGTGGATGGGGAGGCTTTTAAACACATGCGATGTGATGGGGTTTTTCGCTTTATGAGGGGTGATTATACTTATATCATTGGCAAAGCACTTGAGGACAGGATTTTGGTAAACATCAGAGACGCTGAAGGTCTTGTGTTGCAGGTTCGTTTCACCAGGCGGATGGGTGAGACAAATTTTGATGACCGGGTGTTTACCGTTTCGCCTGAGGTTGTTGATGGGTATGAGGATTTTTTGAAATTGATGGATATTGAAGTGAACTGGTTGGACGGAGCACCGGCGCATGAGAGTTTTCATATTTTTGTGCCTCCGATGGTTCAGATTTACGAAGCCGGGAGTGAAAATATCACTTGTTATTCACATGCTGGTTGGTGGACGCAAAAGGTTAGAAATGTAATCAGTGATTTTCCACGCCTTACCGGTCTTGACGCTCAGGGGTGCAAGTTTGGAGCACCTACTCAGATAACTTATGCAGTAACAAGTTTTCCTTTTGACACGCTAATTTTCACGAACAGTTCAAACGGAATGTTTCGTTTTCGTTCTATCAGAGAGACTAATATAGACTTTGACCCGCAGGATAGGATGCGAGCACCTGAACACTTATTCAGGTGGGTGGTTGAGCGGATTATTGATGGGGCTATATATTGGGATTCAGTACCCGAACGGCAAAGGCCACCGATTGAAAGGGTGGAGTTTGAGCCGGTACATATTAATGCAGGCGGAAGGTCTTTGAGTTTCAGGCGTAGAACATTTTTTTGCCGGGTGGTCTCCAATGCAATGCCAACAGGTGCGAGGTTATTACCTGAAGAAGATGTTTTGCCGGGAGGCTTTTACCGTTCTGCAATACCGATAACAGGGGCAGGTATTACGGCTACTGATGGGTTTACCGAAACACACACGCCGGGATTGTCCACCACATTACCTATACCTATTGACCCGAGCGATTTTGATATAGTATCTATCTGGTACGGCTCGAATACTACGGTTGAAGGTATGCTGGCAAATACTGCTTTTGTGGAGGAATTTACTTTGCGTCATGTTTATTCTTTGCCTGCGATAATGAATAGACTTTTACAGGGTGTTGGTGCAAATATTCAATTTGACATTACCGATTGTGGTATATTACAGCCTGGCACACTGAACAAAAAATATGGCTTAACACCAAAAAGCAATGTTACGACCTTTAATTACACGAACGCCGCAACTGTTTCGACTTTGACGCTCGGACAATTTTTGGATATGTTGAAAAAAGTCTTCAAGGTTTATTGGCATATCGAGGGCGGACGGTTAAAACTTAATCACATTACTTTCTACCTTAGCGGTGGGTCTGACTGGCTAAGGCAAAACACCTTCCCGACCTTTCATTCAATGATTGACTTTTCGGCTTTCATGGCGAGAAAATCCAATTTGCCGCTGGATTTCGGATTAAGAAAAGTAACTTACGACAACGAAGTATTGCCGGCAGAGATACAACATGAATGGATGGACAACAGCTCACAGGCGTTTAAAGGGTATGGTATAAATTATAATATAAATGCAGGTAGCCAGTTTTTCGCAAACAGCGTTATTGAGAAAATAGAGTTTGTTTCGACAGATATTTTGTACACCTTAGTAAACCCAGATGCGGCTTCACGGGAGGGTTTGTTTTTACTTGCTGCCGACCTGACGAATAATATACGCCCGTTCAGTTTTACTATTGTAAGAGACGGAGGGATAAATGCGCCTCGAATGCAGTTTAGGCTATTAAACGGTGAAGTTTCGTTCGCTTACATGCTTGAGGCATGGCATCGATTCGACCTTTTGAGCCGTACGGGTCATGTGCAACGCTTCCCACGCTTCGCAGAGCCGACCATGAAGCCCGTTGTTAACCAAACCTTCAATTTTCCGTATCAAATCAGGATAAATCCGTTGCAAGGCATGCGGACGGCGCTTGGATTTGGTGTGGTACACGAAATCTCAGTAAATTTGACAAATCATTACGCCACCGGGCTGTTAAAGATGGGCTTGCCGCCTGTGTTACCGCCTGAAGGTTAAAAATTGCTAAAAAATGACTGAAAATAATCAAATATTACCTCTATCGTGACTGGGAAAC
>OGVR01000009.1_pt1 | contig 11024 bp, 6 predicted proteins | sample 1575841 | NCBI WGS metagenome assembly OGVR01 (sample SAMN07581526, study PRJEB24739) | freshwater metagenome
TCTGTTTCCCAGTCACGATAAGTTTGCCGTTGATGTATTAGGTGTAACATCGGTAAATGCAGGTGGGAGTATTGCTCATATAGGAGGCGCTATTACAGGAATTATTTTCGCTAGTCTGTATATCCGACAACGAATTGATTTGACTTTAGGCGTTAGTTGGGTAATTGATAAAATGGCAACTTTATTGCAACCTAAACCAAAGATTACCGTGAGCTATGGTAGAGCCAAAACAGATGCCGAATGGAATGTAGAAAAAAAAGCTAAAAATGCAGCTCTTGATGAAATTTTAGAACAAATAAAAAAATCAGGTTACGATAATTTGAGTGCAGAACAAAAGAAAATGCTTTTTGATATTAGCAATAAAAAACACAATAACTAAAAAAACCGACCAACATGAAGCTCAAGTGGTTGACAAATGCATTTCTTTTATTGCTCAATATCATTGTATTAGTGGTTTTGTTGGTAATCAATTATGTCTCTATTTTGCCCCCCGATTCGGTATGGTCGGTATTAGCTCCTACTAACATTCTATTCACAGCCTTTGTTATTATCAATTTATTGTTTGCACTCTGGTGGATTATCCACTTAAAATGGTATGCCCTTTTTTCTATTATTGCGTTGCTTTTTTGTTATACAAACATTAGCAATACATTTATTATTTGGTCCGAAAAAGCATATCCATACGATAAGAAACAAACCTATTCTGTGGTTTCTTATAATATCCATCATTTCAAATTCTTCCCTAAACAACCACAAGCTAAAACGGGAAATCATATTCTCGATTATTTGGTAGAAAAGGAGGCTGATATTATCTGTTTGCAAGAATTTGCATTTAGCGATTACAATCCATTTACATTATCTGATATAAAAAAACAACTTTCAGCCTATCCTTACAGCCATATAGAAGTATTGTACAAAGACCGACACATCTCCAAAGGCATTGCTACTTTTTCTAAGCACAAGATAGTAAACAAAGAACGCGTTTCTCTGCCTGCCAAATATCATGGAGCTATTGCCACCGATATACTGATAGATGGCAAAAAAATTCGTGTAATTAATTTTCATTTTGAATCGAACAGGTTAACCAGCAAAGATAAAGACATAAAACGCTTAACCGACAGAAATAAGATACCCTCATTTGCCAAAAGATTGCAATCGAAATTGCACACAGCGTCTCGCAAAAGAGGCAAACAAGCAGACGCACTAATGACATTTGCCACCAACTCCGACATGCCAACGATTCTTTGTGGTGATATGAATGATGTTCCTGCTTCTTATACATATAGAACCATAACCGAATATTATACGGATAACTTCAAACAATTAGGTAGCGGTTTTGGGAATACATTTCACGAAAATTTTTACCGATATCGTATCGATTATACTTTTACAAATGAACGTATAACACCCGTACAATTGATAATACATCCTTTTCACCAATCTGACCATTTCCCTTTGCAATTGGACTTTCAGACACCCTAGTTAACTTGTTCATATTCAATATCTAAACTTTTTTATATAAGAGATTTTGTATTTCATTTATTTTTTTTAACTTTGGGGCGTATACTGTTACGCTAACCTTAACTCAACATAGTATGAATACATCACGTACTAGAACGTCCTTTTTGTACCCACTCCTCTCGTGGAATTTTGTATTACGCCTACTATTTATTGAACTATTTTTACTAGTCAGCCTTGCAAATACCTTTGCAATAAAAGTTAGAAACGATAACGCGTGGACTTCCGTCCGCATACATTATTGGAACGGAGGAACTGGTTCTGATTGGGGTTCTCGCCCAACGATGACAGCTACCACTACACCTGCTTGGGATACAAGTGGGAAAAGCTGGGTGGAATGGAATATTAATACATGTACAAGTATCAAACTAACAGGGGCAAACGAACCTCCCAATACAAATGACATCAATGGCGTAAGCAACGATGGTTGCTATACCATGAGTTCTGATGCTACCCCGACATTGACACGAGTTGATTGTGCTACTGGAGGAGCGTATGTACCGCCTGTACCTGTAATAAATTTTGCAGTAACGGGAGGTGTTATAGATGGAACAGCCCAATGGAATATTAGTCCACCAACTTCACATATTTTCGAAGAAACAGGAACCAACACCTATTCTCTTTGCTTTATTTACGACTCCAAAGCATTTAAACTTTTACGAAAAGAAAACGGGCTGCCAAATACGAATTGGGATTGGTCAAGTGCAGTTGCAATTGTAGCAGGAAGTAATGTAAGTGGTAGTTCTGGAGAGTTAACTATTACCGGCTTTACTACGGGAGATCCTGTCTGCTTACAACTAGTCGTATAGGGAACTACCTACACATTATCAGCAGAGCAAAGTGTACATATTACATCTGACCTACCTAATCCAATAAACCAAGGAGCAGATATTACATTAACGGCGAATAATGTTTCTTCTGCTTGTACATGGGAATATTCAACCGATGGTGGTACAACATGGCAACCATATACTGGAGCAACCAGTGGCACATACAGTGAAGAAATATCTCCAAGTCCTCTTACGAATATGACGTATAGAGTAACATCTGATGGGAAGACTGCTACGTATATGGTACAAGTTGTTATTAACTGCCAAGGAAGTATTCAAACTCATTTTACAGAAACCTTTGGCACTTTGCCTACAGCTACTGCACGCACAACATCTCCTCATATTTATTCATCAGTTTATCAATATAGCCCTGAGGGAAAAGAAGTACACGATGGTTGGTATGCCGTAGTGGCTAACCCTCGTAATTGCGGTAGAGGAGCTGCTCAATCAACTTTCACAGGAGGGATTGTGGTTAATCCAAGTGATTTAGGAAATGTACGCACCAGTGGTGATTATTGGTACAACGACAGAACCGACCATACAGGGGATACACATGGTGGTATGCTATTTGTGAACTGCAAAAACAAAGGTGAAATCATCTACGAAAGAACCATTACTGACTTATGTGCCAATATTTATATGAATTTTTCTGCTTGGTTTGCCAATGCAGCTGTTCCCTCGTCCACGGCACCTATCAATACACAATTCCGTATTCTCGACCAGAATGGAGATGAAATACAATCGGCTCGTATCAATGTAAATAATATCAAAGCCAGTGATGGTTGGGTACATGGTTCTACCGCTTTTTTCTCTGGTGCTAACACAGAGCTAACCTTACAGATAATCAACAATGGAGAAGCTGGAGTAGGTAATGACATTTTAATTGATGATATTTTATTTACATCTTGTGTTCCAAAACTATCTATTCAAGCAGGATTGGTAGTTGAATGTGGTTTAGATACGGAGTTATCTGTTGAACATGATGGTATAAATACCGTATTTAATGGAGCTCCATTCTATCTGTGGCAACAATGGAACTACACTACTGGAAAATGGGATGATATTGCAGACGACCCCGTACCAGGAAGTAGCAGTAAAAAAGGGAGTGGTTGGGATAAAAAGTATTATGAATATGCCACCGAATATGGCGGACCAAATATTCCACAGTTTAGGGTAATCATGTCAAGCGATATATCTGTGGCTCGAAGTGTAGGACAAGATATTTTCCCTGTTTGCCATAATTATGCTGTTACGGATATTGCTTTTGCTGATTGTGTTTGTTCAGCTCAAAGTATCACACATACATCAGGCAATGCGTCGCAAACCGTATGCGAAGGTTCTCCTATTAGCGATGTAGTTTATACTTATGGTGGAGTAAAAACAAAGGGTGCTGATGTGATAGATTTACCAGCAGGACTGTCCTATTCTGTTAATCCAGCCACTAAACAGCTTACTATTTCGGGCACTCCTACAACAACTGGTACTGCAAAAATATTTGCAGTGGGTTTACCAGGAGAAGCATGTATATCAGACACATTAACTTTTACAGTATCTTTTCATCCAACAATTACCTTAACTTGTCCACCAACTGCCAATGTAGTAGCGTGTAATGGTTCGCATGCAGGAGCTGTTACGCTAGCTGCTTTTGTAACACAAGGTGGAGCAACTAACGCTACTGGAATTTCATTTTTGGATGGAACACCTTCCGTAGTTGGTTGCACAGAAACCGTAGTACGTACCTATACAGCTACACTCAATTTATGTGAAAGAACTTGTACACAGGAGATTGTGCGTACTGTGGATACTACTGGACCTACAGCAGATGCCTTACCTGAACTAGGACCTTTTGCTTGTTATTCTGAAATACCCGTTCCAGATATTGATGATGTTACCAATGTTTCAGACAATTGCGGAGGGACTGTTACTGTTAGTCATTTGTCTGATGGGGCAAATCCAGGTCTAAATGGAACTGTAATTAGAACTTATCGATTAGAAGACAGTTGTGGAAATTTTACTGATATTTTTCAAAATATTAGCATAGTGCAGCCAGCTGCACCTGCTATTGAATGTTATGAGACCGCAACTTGGAATAGTGTAAGCTGCGTGTGGGATGTAACGGGAACTCAACCTGTTCAGCCTGCTATTGAATGCTACGAGACTGCTACTTGGAATGCTAACATTTGTGATTGGGTAATCAATAGCACAACGACAATTACCCCAATATTTACTGCAATTAACTCTATCTGTCAAGGAGAAATAATCAACTCGCTACCAACTACCTCCAACAACAACATTACAGGTTCGTGGTTGCCTGCTATAGACAATACGCAAACAACTACTTATACATTTACGCCTGATGCAGGGCAATGTGCTGAAGAAATAACGTTGGAAATTGTAGTAAATGAGAAACCAACCCTTACACTTTCTGCTGATAGAACAGAAATAACTTGCAAAGAACCAACAGCAACTATTACTGCCAATGCAAGCGGTGGAGCTATTCCGTATAGATATAGAATAAATAATGCTGATTGGTCTGTAAATAATAACTTTTCAATTGAAACAGAGATGGTTGTTCTTATCCATATTGAAGATAACAATCAGTGCACAGCCAATGCTCAAATTAACATCTCTGAGAATAAACCATCACCTATAGTTAGTGTGAAAACAATTCCAGCAGTATGTTACCCCGCAACTATAGATTTAGCCAATGCAATTGTTACAAGCAATGCTAGCATTAATAAGTACTTCTCTACTAGCAATTTGTCTTCTGAACTAAGTTCTACAATAGTGCAAGGCGTAACCAATAAAACATTCTACGTGGCAGGATTTGATATGCAAAAAGGCTGTATGGGCAATGCTACAGCTATTCCTGTTCAAATAAACGAACTAAATGTGCAGCATATTGGCGACACAATTTTTTGTGAGAATAACACAGTTAGGTTATGGGCAAGAGGTATGGGCGAACAAGCAAATCAATACAAATATGATTTTTATCGTCATGGTACAAATCCTAGTTACCTTAATGCTAACATTGGAAATAAGTATGTTGAAATGATACTTCCTTCTTCAAGTACAAACAACTATATACTAGGGGTACAAAATGGAGCATGTACATACACTCAATCGGTTAGCGTAACGACCATACCCTCTCCTATCATACAAGTAGAAGAGTCTTCAAAGGGAGTGAAAACAATTGTTGAAAATGAAACTCATCCTCCGTATGTATATCGTTATGATTATGGCAATTGGCAAACATCGCCTTGGTTTCATTTACATGAAAAAGGAACATATAATGTTACTGTAGCCAATGCTCGTGGTTGCGAAACAACAATTCCATTTATCGTTAATAGATCATTAGACATCATTCCAGCTTTATTCTTTTCTCCGAATAATGATGGGGTGAACGATACATGGGAAATAGAAAACATTGCAAACTACCCACACGCTATTATTGAGATATACGACCGTTTTAGTAAATTACTAATAACATACAAAGGAAACGAAACTGGTTGGGATGGCATGTATCGAGGTTATCCAATGCCAATGACAGATTATTAGTATATTATTACCATACCCGAATTGGGCAAACCCCGCACTGGTCACTTTACGTTAAAAAGATAAAGAAACGAAGAAAGCAGGTAAAATAACCTGCTTTCTTCTAAATAAAACGATTGGTAATATTATTGTTTCTTTCCTTCTTCCATTAAGGCATCAATTACAGCCACGGCAGTTACATTTACAATATCTCTAACAGAACTTTCGATATCCAATATATGTACGGGTTTCTTTAATCCCATTTGTATTGGTCCTATACTTTCTGCCATACCCATTTCAAGTAACAATTTATAGGCACTATTTGATGAGCTCAGACTAGGGAAAATGAGTGTGTTTACTTTTTTCCCTGCCAACTTAGAAAATGAATATTTTGAATCACGCAACTCAGTGTTCAACGCAAAATTAACCTGCATTTCTCCATCTATACATATTTCTGGGCTTTCGGCATGCAATTCTTCTACCACCTTGTTGATTGTAGCAGGACTACCAGTAGGCTCAGCACCAAAATTGGTATACGAAACCATCGCCATTACTGGATCATAGCCAAACAACTGAACAGAACTGTGTGTTAGTTTTACAATATCTTTTAATGTTTCGTGTGTTGGATTACGATTGATGAGTGTATCTGCAAAAAAATAAATACCTTTTTTCGTATTCAAAATATGCATGGCTCCTATATGATTCAATCCCTCTCTTATGCCTATTACGTCTTTAGCAACTTGTACCGTATCAGCATATTTAGAATATACACCCGTTATCAGTGCATCTGCCTGACCCATTTCGACCATCATCATGCCAAAATAATTTCGGTCATACATTTTTTCGTAAGCGTCTTCAAACGTCATTCCTTGACGATATCGCTTAGCTGTTAATTGATGTGCAAACTCGATACGACGATTTTCTTCTCTATCATGACGTAAATTAATAATCTCAATCCCCTCTAAGATGATATTATTATCAGCAGCAATACGTGCAATTTTTTCCTCATTCCCTAATAATACTGGAAAGCAAATACCTTCCTTGAGCGATGCTTCTGCTGCTTTGAGCATATTGATGTGGTTGGCTTCAGAAAAAATAACACGTTTTGGTCGCTGACGAGCCGTTTCGTAAATATAGCGTAATATCTTGTTGTCACGACCCATCAATTCTTTCAGTTTTGCATCATACGCTTCCCAGTTGTCAATGGTTTTACGAGCTACCCCCGATTCAATTGCCGCTTTTGCAACAGCAGGTGCTACAATGGTTAACAAACGAGGGTCTAAGGGTTTTGGAATAATATATTCACGTCCAAAACTTAATTTTTTAAGATTATAAGCCGCACTTACCACATCAGGCACAGAGCGTTTTGTTAATTCTGCAATGGCTTTAACGGCAGCAACTTTCATCTCCTCATTAATCTTGGTTGCGCGAACATCGAGTGCTCCCCTAAAAATATAAGGGAAACCCAACACATTATTAATTTGATTAGGATGATCCGATCGACCCGTAGCAAAAATGATATCTTCACGCGAAGACATAGCTTCTTCGTAGGATATTTCAGGATTTGGATTGGCTAATGCAAACACAATAGGATTTTGGTTCATCGTACGAATCATGTCAGCTGTCAGTACCCCTTCTACGGATAATCCTAAAAACACATCAGCTCCTTGTAAGGCTTCTGCTAAAGTTGTAATCGTTCTTTCAGATGCAAATGGTTTTTTTCTATCATTTAAATCTGTACGTTGTTTATTGATAACCCCTTTCGAATCGAGCATCACTATATTTTCGAGTTTTGCTCCTAATTGGATATACAACGAAGCACACGAATTTGCAGCAGCTCCTGCACCATTTACTACAATCTGTATTTCCTCAATCTTTTTCTCTGTTAATTCCAATGCATTGATTAACCCAGCAGCAGAAATGATGGCTGTACCATGTTGATCATCGTGCATAATAGGAATATCCAAATCACGCTTTAATGCATCTTCAATCTCAAAACATTCGGGAGCTTTAACATCTTCTAGGTTGATACCTCCGAAGGTAGGTGCAATCGCTTTTACTACTTCTATAAATTTTTTAGGGTCTTTTTCGTTTACCTCAATATCAAACACATCAATACCCGCAAAAATCTTAAACAACAATCCCTTGCCTTCCATAACAGGTTTACCTGCAATAGCACCTATATCACCAAGACCTAATACAGCAGTACCATTAGAGATTACTGCCACCAAATTACCTTTAGCCGTATAATCGTATGCCTTATTAGGATCTTTTTCAATTTCTAAACATGGTTCTGCTACACCTGGAGAATAGGCTAAAGAGAGGTCTCTTTGCGAACTATAAGGTTTGGTAGGCACCACTTCTATCTTTCCGGGTTTGCCTTCTGAATGATAACGTAACGCATCTTCTTTGTTTACTTTTGCCATAGATATTATTTTTGCTACACAGTAGCTATTTACTTTTATTTTGCAAGAAAAAATTATGCAAATGTACTAAAATATTTGCTTAAACCCTATTCTGCTTACTATAATCCATCTAACAACGGGTCTTTTTAACTCTTTTTACACATAGGAAAAAGAATCATTTATTGCGATATTTTCATAACGATTTTTCCGATATGTTGATTCGTTTCCATTCGTTGATGTGCTTGCGCAATCTCGCTCCAATCAAATACGGTATCAATTATTGGTTGTAACTTACCCGTTGAGAATAAAGGCAAGGCGCGTTGAGCAAAATCATTCGCTAATTGGCGTTGAAACGATAATGGACGATTGCGGAGTGTAGAACCTACTACTGAAATTCGTTTCCCTATTACCTTTCTTAAATCAACGGCCGACACCTCTGAACCACCCATCAATGCTAGCATTACCATGCGTCCATCCATTGCCAAAACTCCTATATTGTCGTTGAAATAGGAGGCTCCTAAGAAATCAAGAATTACGTTTATACTATTTTTACCTATTACCTCGTTTACCACTTCTGCCCACGACTCCGTCTTATAATCAATGCACAAAGTTGCTCCTAATCGAGCACATACTGCATGTTTACCTGCCGATGCAGTGACCACAACTTCGGCTTGCATAGTATTTGCCAATTGTATAGCAGCCGTACCTACTCCACCTGACGCCGCATGAATTAAAACGCGCCCACCCACTTGCAATTTACCTTGCCAATGTAGGGATAAAAAAGCCGTCATAAAAGCTTCGGGCACAGCAGCAGCTTCTTCAAAACTCATTGCATCTGGAATTTTCCAAAGCATTTCGCTATCAACTGCTACAAAACTTGCATATCCACCTCCTGGCAATAGCCCAAACACCCTATCCCCAATATGCCATTTACTCGACACGGGTGCTTCGCAAATAATGCCTGCTATTTCTAAACCCATCAGAGGACTAGCTCCTGGGGGCGAGGGGTACTTGCCCTTTCGTTGAAGAATATCTGCACGGTTAATTCCAAAAGCAACGACCTGCACCATTACCTCATTTTCTTTTAACACAGGAGAATCAACCTCTCCCAGTAACATAGTGTTAGCATCGCCTATGCTATGTTGTATAATTGCTTTCATCATTGTTACTAATTTATATTCGTATGTGCAAAGATACAAATCTAAAGTCAGAATACGGCGTTTCGGCTAACAAAAAAAGACCTGCAAATTTCATGCAGGTCCTTTCTGTATAAACATAGAATGCCTACTATTTTAGCGCTTCTTGTGGGGTCTTAATTAGCTTAACCAATAGAGCAGCAACCAATAACATACCACCTGCCACAATATACGAACCACTGTATGTGCCAGTTAAATCAGCCACCATACCTCCTAAAATTGGACCTACAATACCTGCAATACCCCAACTGGTAAAAATGATTCCATAATTTACTCCTAAGTTTTTAACACCAAAGAAATCGGCTGTTACTGCAGGGAACAATGCAAACAATGCTCCATAAGCTACACCAGCTACAGCAAAACCAACGACCAATAATGGAAAAGAAGTATAGAACGAGAAAACAAACATATTAATAGCTTGTAACAAGAATACAATTAACAAACCTGTTGTGCGTCCCATTTTATCAGACAAGAAACCACCTAACACACGACCAGAAGTATTAAAAGCTGCAAATATCATTACTAACCAAAAGGCATTTAACTCTGGATTTCCTGTTTGCACTCTGGCTATACTTACGATATGTCCAATAAGCATTAACCCTGCTGTAGCACTCAAAAAATAAGTTGCCCACAACAAAAAGAATGGTTTTCTTTTTATCATTTCTTGCCACGTAAAATCCGAAGAATTTGCTACCACCTTGGCTCCTTCTTTCGCTTTAGGAATATAATTAGCAGGAGGATTGTGGATTATTGCACCAAATATACTTAAAAATACAATGGCAATAATACCTAAAATCATAAACGTACCTTGAACTGAATTGCCTTGCAATAGATAATTAGTTAATGGTGCCATATAAATTGACGAAATACCAATACCAGCTACCACTATCCCTGCTATTAAGCCTTTTTTGCGTGGTTCAAACCACTTGATAGCAGCAGGTGTTGCTGCCGAATAGGCAAAACCCATTCCTAAACCAGCTACCACACCAAATGTAAGTACCATCATCCAAGGCGTGTGTACAAATGCAGACAAGAAAATACCAATACCAAATAATATTCCACCACCCAAAGCTACAACACGTGGACCAAACTTATCTTGTAATTTACCTCCAAAAACAGTCATAAATGCTAATAAAGCAACACAAACAGTATATGGTAACGAAGCTTCGGTATTTGTCCACCCTTCACCTACAAGTGCAGCCTTAATAACACTCCACGAATACAATAATCCTAAAATTAAATTAATTCCCATTGCAGAGGATGTTACCACCCAAGCAGTTGCTTTTTGATTTGAACTCATTGACTCTTCTTTTTAATTATTAAATTTATTTACTTATTTATGTAATCGGTTGTCCAATACGGAATAAGCCATCTTACAAAATCGGTGCAAAGAAAAGAAAATTACTTTAATTAGTTATTATTTAAGCAAAACGAATGTTAAAAAAACTCCGAATACCGGTAAGTACAATCATGGGAAACACACGGCGGGTGCTAACGTCCGTCGTGAAGAGGGAAACAACCCATTATCGTGACTGGGAAAC
>OGVR01000012.1_pt1 | contig 9490 bp, 11 predicted proteins | sample 1575841 | NCBI WGS metagenome assembly OGVR01 (sample SAMN07581526, study PRJEB24739) | freshwater metagenome
TTATCGCCGCTATTGAAGCCGCAGGTAAGGAAGTTGACTCTGACATTATCAGCAAGTTGACTGGTAAGGCTGCAATTTATTTTGCCGGTCTATTCGCCTAAGTCCATAAGCCTGCCGTATTCGTACGGTGGGCTCATGTCTGCAAGTATGCCAACCTGCCGACAAGAGGAATATGACAAAAGACGAATTAATTAACTTAGTTAAAGAATATGGTGATGCTACAATAACTTACAGAAGCCTAGAGTCGAAGAAGTTAAAATATAATGTATGTACACTAGACTTTAACAATAAGTACATTAAAACAAAATCCAACAGAGCCAAAGAAACTGAAGATACAGTTCTACTCTTTTGTTGGGACTCTGACTCATTCAGACTAATCCGCCCTAGTAGTATCACAAGTGTTGTGCCTTTATCGGCCTCGCTTAAGGCAAGGTCATAATGAATGAAGACGAAGAGATTTACTCAAGAATAATCCATTCGACTGAGGATTTCCAAGTAAGACTTACTATTAATAGGTTTAGAGGCACAGAATATCTACACCTTCGTAAGTATTATTTAGACTTCTCTGAAGAATGGATGCCAACAAAAGATGGCGTCGCTATGCCTCTCGATCTAGAGAACTCGAAGGAGCTTTTTATAGGCTTAGTCGAAATTCTGTCTTTAGCCGAGAGCAAAGATGTGATAATATCTAATTTTAAAGAACTATTACAGGACATTTATCAATGAAAGCTTTTCTAGATTATGCGAGTGCCAAGTATTACGCGGGTGAGCCTATCATCAGCGACGAGGAATTCGATAAGCTAGCGGAGTATCATGGCTATGAAAGCGTGGGTGCTCCGGTCGTTGGCGATCGGGTTGCTCACGCTTTTCCTATGTGGAGCCTGCAAAAAGTTTATGACGACGAACCTCTTACAGCCTTGCCAGGCTTCACTGTAACTACTCCTAAGATTGACGGAGCTGCCGTAGCATTGTACTATGCTTACGGTAATCTTGCTTTGGCTCTTACTCGTGGGGACGGCAAAGAGGGGCTAGACATTACTGAAAAGATGAAGCGGCTAGTCCCTAATCAACTGCCTAATGTTACTACACCGCTTCTTCAAATCACAGGAGAAGTAGCGGCTCCTAGCATTATTGAAAATGCTCGTAACTATGCGGCAGGGGCTCTTAACCTTAAGTCAGTAGAAGAGTTTGCTTCTAGACAGATTACCTTCATCGCCTACGGTATGAAGCCCTATAAATATGATTGTTGGAGCCAAGATATGGCCTTCCTATCAGACCTAGACTTTAATACTGTTCTGGATAATGAATGGGAAGAATACCCACACGATGGCAAGGTCTATAGGCTAGACGACTACGATAAGTTCGAGGAACTAGGATACACTTCGAAACATCCACGTGGTGCATTCGCTCTAAAGGAGCGCAAGGGTGGCGTAATTACTAAGCTACTCGATGTAGAATGGCAGGTTGGCCGTAGTGGCGTAGTAAGCCCAGTAGCTGTCCTGGAGCCTGTAGTTATTGGGGAGGCCACCGTATCTCGTGCTACTCTTCATAATATCAAGTATATCCGAGAGCTAGATCTAGACTATGGTTGTCTTGTAGAAGTGCTAAGAGCGGGGGAGATTATTCCTCGCGTAGTAAGAAGGGTGTATGAGTAGAAGATGGACTAAAGATGAGGATCTCTTTATTAAAGAGCATTATCCTGACGAAGGAGCTAAGCATTGTGCTATTGCTCTAGACAGAACTGAAACCGCCGTAAGAACAAGAGCCTTTAACTTAGGCATTAAAAATATAAATGGATTTGCTACAAAGCATACTCATGAATGGTATGAAGCAGAGCTCTTTAGAAAAGAAATAGATCATTTTCCTTTAGAAAAGTATGCGGGATACGACACTCCTATAAAGCACGAGTGTTTAAATGGACATATAACCTATAGAGCTCCTAATAATGTACTAAGAGGGTCCGACTGTATAGAGTGCCTAGGCCTAAATAAAAGATCTCCTGATTCGTACCTAGATGACCTTTTAGCAAAAAATATTATGTATACCCCTTTAGAGCCGTATATAGATACAGACACTAGTATACTGCATAGATGCCCAAATTGTACTACCGAATGGAAGGCTCGGCCCAGCCATATTCTAAGAGGTCATGGATGCCCAAAGTGTAAAAGACCCGGGGGGTACTCTTTTACATTCTTTGAAAATTACCCTGAAAAAGGTAGTATACCGGGTATATGCTATTTAGTGGTTCTTATAGATAAAGAATCTAAGGAAAAGATAGCATATAAGATTGGAGTAACTAAAGGTACATCTAACAAAGATGTTTTAAAGAGAATGCAGGGTATTAAAGAGTATGAGTCCCGCGTGCTAAAGATTCACAAAGGGACTTTATTAGAAGTTTTTACTATTGAACAAAAACTTCACGCTAAGTGGGGTAAGTATAAGACTATTCCTCCAAAAAAATTCGGAGGATCCCAAGAGTGTTTTGAGCTAAATGATATGATTGTAAAGACATTCCCACAGCTTTAAGAACTTAAAAAATAGTTCTTGACTTTGCCCCCTAAAAACACTATAATGCTTCTATCAGATCAGGAGAGAGAAAGTGATCTTACCGCCGACAAATTGTCCGAGTTGCGACAGTGCTCTCGAGTGGTCTAATGACATTCTATACTGCCGTAATAAGCTTTGTGGCGCTTCTGCAAAGAAGCAAGTAGAACACTTCGCTAAGGCACTAAAGATTAAAGGTCTTGGCCCTTCAACCATCCAAGCCTTAGACCTACATACAGTTTTAGAAATTTATGAATTGAGCCTCGAAGAGATTTCAGATGCTCTAGGCTCAGAGAAGATTGCATCAAAGCTTTTTGAAGAGATTGAGAAATCGAAAGCAAAGAAGCTTAATGATGTTCTTCCTGCTCTGGGCATCCCTCTTATCGGAGCGACTGCTTCCGGTAAGCTTGCAGCAATATGTTCTTCTATCGAAGACATAAATGCTGACACCTGTAAGAAAGCGGGCCTAGGCCCAAAAGCTACAGAAAGCCTACTAAACTGGTTAGATGAAAATGACTGGTACTTGTTTCTACCTCATAGTCTAGTATTTGAGCAAGTTATCAAGCCCGTTTCACGATCCGGAGTAGTATGTATCTCAGGTAAGCTGACTAGCTTCAAAACTAAGTCGGAAGCCCAAACCGCACTAGAGTCTCTCGGATTTACAGTGAAGTCCTCCTTGACTAAGGATGTAACCATCCTAGTGAATGAGGAAGGACGAGAAACTTCTAAAACCCAAAAAGCCAGAGAGTCTGGCATTACAATTGTAACTGACCTTAAGAATTTCATAGGAGAAATTAATTAATATGACTACCCTTCCAAAGTGGACCGAAGAACGTACAGCCCAGCTAGTAAACTCAATTGGAGACGAGAGCCCAGTGAGTCGCGCAACTGTTGCTGAACTAGCAGCAGATCTAGGCACAAGCACTCGTTCAATCTCTTCAAAGCTCCGTAAGCTTGGCTTTGATGTAGAACTAGCTTCTGCCGCCCCACGTGCCTTCTCAGATGAAGTAACAGAAGAGCTACGTAACTTTGTTACGCAGAACAGCGGAGCTTATACCTACGCTCAGATCGCTGAAAACTTCCCAGGTAATTACACAGCCAAGGCTATTCAAGGTAAGATCCTTTCAATGGAACTTACCAGCCATGTAAAGGAAACACCAAAGGCTGAAAGCACAAAGACTTACAGCGACGAAGAAGAGGCTCTAGTTCTAAAGCTTATCAACGCTGGAAAGTTCGTTGAAGAAATTGCAGAAGCAGTTGGCAAGACGGTTCAGTCAGTACGCGGTAAGGCTCTCAGCCTTCAGCGTTCAGGCGCAATCGAGGCTATGCCAAAGCAGCGTGACCTTAAGGGCCCAGCCGCTGATCCCCTAGACGCAGTTGATGTGTCAGGTCTAACTGTTGCTCAGATTGCTGAGCAGATTGGCAAGACAGAGCGCGGCGTAAAGACCATGCTTACTCGTCGCGGACTAACCGCTGCCGATTATGATGGTGCAGCTAAGAAAGAGAAGGCTGCTGCTTAAGTTTTCTCTTTGAAAGTGAAAGCCGGAGCAGCTTAACCGCTGCTTCGGCTAAACTTGTTTTAAGGAGACGACTTTGAGTAACCTCGCTAGTGCATTATTTAAAAGGATTCTTGAAGAAGAAGACTTCGATACATGGTCCAGCTTAAGACGGCACTACCTGCCTAGTGAGTACTTTGTAGTCTACGATGTTATTGACAAACAAGTCGATGCATACCACAAACTACCCACTATCGAAGAACTTAAGCTGGCCGTTAGGGATGGGCCTACTCTAGATAAAGTCTATGCTATCGAAGCTGTAGAAGTAGACGCTGAGCCCTTCCTTCTTTTAGATTATCTAAAAAATGAATTTACACAAAAAGAAACCCTAATTGCGTTATCTAATTACGTAGAGCAGTCTATCTCGTTCGAAACAGCCGAAGAGACCTTAGAGTCCCTTTATAATATTATCTCTAGGATTGAGGAGCGAGTAGAGCTCCAATCTGCCGAGGATAATATGCAGAGAATTAATTTGTTCGAGTCAGACGAGGAAATAGCTGACTACATCCCTCTAGGATTGAATGACGATTTTGATAAGTTAGTTCGCTTCAAAAGCAGTGATTATATTCTTATGGGAGGCAAGAGGGGTTCGGGTAAATCTATTACTTGCTCCAACCTCGCGGATACTGTATACAAAAGAGGAAAGTCCGTCCTATACTTCAGTATCGAAATGCCTACTAGAGAGGTGCTTCAGAGGCAGTGCTCTATTGGTAGCGGAGTGCCACACTCTAAGATTAAATACAAAACTCTAGACAATCTAGAGTGGCTGCGAGTTGCAGAATGGTGGGCCGATCGCTATAAGAACGGAGATAAGCACTTAGAACTATACAGAACACATAGAGATTTTAATTTGTTCCATTCAGCAATTCAGAAAGAGGAACTGAAAGAGGTTCAGATCGACATTATCTATGACCCCAGTCTTACACTTCCGAAGCTAAAGGCGGAGATCATTAAGAGAGTACGTCGTTTAGGAAACGTAGGTCTAGTAATTATTGACTACGTTAACCAAATTAAGCGCTCAGGCGATAGTGATGATAAGTTCGACTGGAAAGACCAGATTCACGTTAGTGCTAGTCTTAAAGAGTTAGCGGGTGTTCTTCAGATCCCCTTCTTTTCTCCTTACCAGATCGACGCTCAAGGTGAAGCTCGCTTTGCTAAAGGTATTCTAGACTCTGCTGACGCAGCCTTTATTCTAGAACCTGGACCTGAATCTATACAATTTACTTGTACTAAGATGCGTGGAGACGCTAAGATTAACTTTACCTCTAAGGTGGACTGGAACTCTCTAAGTATTGGGCCGGAGAACGGACCTGAGATTGTTTTAGAGGAGGACAAGCCTAAGAAAAAGAAATCCTCTTTTAAGACAGGTATTGATGAGGACGATAAGCCAATTATGGATCGCATTTATGATGATCCTCCTTTCTAGGAATGACCTATGTTAGTAGAAGAAATACTTACTTCACAGGGTATTGAGTTTGGGCATAGTGGTAAAGACTATCTCATTAGGTGTCTTAACCCCGAGCATGAGGACAGGAATCCTAGTCTAAGAATCGACAAGACGACGGGCATATTTAATTGTCTTTCTTGTGGGTACTCTGGCAACCTGTTTCATCATTTTGGAGAAAAACCCAACTGGCTCCAAATCAGAAGGGAAAAGCTGAAGACTTTGATAAAGAATAAACTAGCAGAAACTAGTGGATACTCTATACCAGAAAATGCCGTGCCATTCGAACAAGAGTGGCGCGGTATATCTGCCGAGACTTTTAGCAAGTTCGAAGCTTTTCAGCACAATAATCCAGAGTACATAGGACGAGTCGTTTTCCCTATCCGCAGTATTACAGGAAATATTGTTGCTTTCTGTGGCAGGCATCAAGGTCAAGGAGACCCTAAATACCTATTTCATCCAGAAGGGGCAAAACTCCCCCTGTTTCCCATTGTAAAGCCTATACAGGGACGAATCATTTTAGTAGAGGGTATATTTGATATGCTTAATCTGCATGATAAGGGCCTAACTAATGCTGTTTGCTGTTTCGGAGTTAATAAAGTAACTCAAGAAAAAGTAAATATTCTAAAGATTCAGGGGGTATCAGGAGTCGATATCATTTTTGATACAGACGACGCTGGGAAGCAAGGCGCAGAAAAAACAAAGAAACTACTAGAAGATAATGATATTCCTGCCGAGATCAGACCACTGGCAGGATCTAAAGACCCAGGTGACTTGACAGCCTTACAAGTGATCAAATTAAAGGAGACACTATACGGTGCGTAATGTAGCAATTATTGAAACTAAACCTAGTCGTACAGACTTTTATAAGAGTTTCAAGGAAGCGTTTGAGTTTGATAGATTCGCTCTGTGCTCAGACCCTACGATTAAAAAAGTCCTAAAGAAGGACGTAGACATTGATTTTGACCCAGACAACTATGAGTGGGTCATTCTTGTGGGTGCAGATGCCTGCAAGTACTATACTAAGAATGCTTCTGTAACTGATTACAGTGGCAAGATTGTAGAAGAGAAGTTTCTTCCTGTAATCAACCCTGCAATGGTCTCTTTCAAGCCTGAGTCTACTAGGCTCTGGGACGAGTCCCGGGATAATATCATTGGATATATTACGGGCACAAAGCGAGTAGTAAAGTATTCGACAGATAAGATTTATGGTATTACAGACTCTGACCATTTGAAGGAGTTTCTAAGAGCTGCCATTGCAAGCACTAATACCTTTATTGGCTTAGACTCTGAAACTACAGCACTTTACCCTAGAGACGGTTATGTACTAGGCGTGAGTCTTTCTTACGAGAGAGATCATGGCGCTTATATTGACTCAGACTGTATTGATGATGAGGCTTCGGAACTTTTTCAGGAACTGTTCAACAAGAAGATCGTAGTATTTCACAATGCTAAGTTCGACTTGGCCTTTATGAAGTATCATTTTGGCTGGGAGTTTCCAAACTACGAAGATACGATGCTTCTGCATTACTGTATTGACGAGAATCCTGGTACTCACGGCCTGAAGCAGCTTGCACTCCAGTATACAGACTATGGTGACTATGAACAACCTATGTATGAGTGGATTGATGATTATAGAAAGCGTACTGGGTGTTTGAAGGAAGATTTTACCTTTGACCTTATCCCATTTGATATTATCAAGAATTATGCCGCAATTGATGCAGTTGTTACGTTCCTATTGTACGCAAAGCTAAAGCCTGCTGTAACTAAGAACAAGAAGCTGGATAAAGTCTACAATGAGATTCTTATTCCAGCATCTACTTTCCTTATTGAGGTTCAAGATAACGGCGTTCCTTTCGATATGGAACGGCTAAAGTTTGCTCAGAAGGAAATGCAGAATAGCATCGACGAGTCAATCGCGGAACTCTATCGGGAACCTAAAGTTCTAGACTTTGAGAGAGATCAAGGCAAACCCTTCAACCCTAATAGTGTTATGCAGCTTCGTAGCTTCCTGTTTGACTACATCGGGCTTACTCCTGTAGGCAAGAAGACTAGTACAGGGGCGAATTCAACCGATGCTGAGGTTCTCAAGGAACTCGCTGAACAGCATCACATTCCTAAACTTATTCTAAATATTCGACAAAAGAGTAAGATTAAAAATACGTACCTAGACAAGATTATTCCTCAGCTAGACCGTGATGGACGTCTTCGTACCAACTTTAATATTCACGGGACTACAAGTGGTCGGTTAAGTTCTAGCGGCAAACTTAACTTGCAGCAGCTACCCCGCGACAACCCGGCGGTCAAAGGGAGTATTAAAGCTAATCCAGGGAATAAGATTGTATCCGTTGACCTTCAGACTGGAGAAGTATATTTTGCTGCCTCTCTTTCGGGGGACAAAGGACTTTGCGACATTTTCAAGACTGGAGGGGACTTTCACTCTACTATTGCTAAGAAAGTATTTAAACTAGACTGCGATGTGGAAAATGTAAAAGCCGAGTTTCCGTTGCTGAGACAAGCTAGCAAGGCTATTACATTCTCTCTCTTGTATGGCTCTGGAGCGCAAAATATTTCCGATACTGTGAACAAGGAGGCGAAGTCTTTAGGTATTGACTATCACTTCACAGTTCAGGAAGCTCAAGAAGCTATGAGAGATTATTTTAAAGCCTTTCCTAAACTTAAAAGATGGATCGAGGAGAAAAAAGAGTTTATTGCCACAAATGGATACATTTACTCATACTTCGGTCGAAAAAGAAGATTAGCGAATGTGCTTTCTACAGATACAGGTATCCGGGCACACGCCATTAGATCCGGTTTTAATTTCCTAATTCAGTCAGTTAGTAGTGACATAAATCTTCTGGGTGCTATTGACATGCAGAATTATATTAAAAAGACCGAAATGAAGGCACGTATTTTCGCTCTAGTACATGACTCTATTCTTGCTGAGGTTCCTGAGGCAGAAGTAGACCATTATGTAGAAAAGCTAAAGTCGTTTATTCAAAAGGATAGAGGGTGCTCTATTCCGGGGTATCCAATTGGGTGTGATTTCGAAATCGGAGACGATTACTCGTTTGGAAAGTTTGAGAAAACATATGAATTTGTATGAGTATAGAAACGAGATCCCCCTAAACACATTAAAGTCGTGGCGAGAGCAGATTCTCGCCACGGCAAAGTTTAAACCAGAAGGCTGGACTGGGATTGCTAGAGAGCCTTTTAGACATTGGGCTGCGTATCCCGAGTTTACGGGAGTCTACGAGGAAATTTTTGAGTGCCTAAATGAGTCTTTTAAGCAAGACGGGTTTAACTTAGAGCCTGAGAGAGCTATTGTCAATATGTACAATCATGGAGATAGCTCTTGGCTACATAAGGATACAGAAGATTCTAATGCGTGGACTATTCTTCTTTTTATGAATGAGTATTGGAAGGTGGACTGGGCTGGAGATTTTGTTCTAGTGCGGGATAACGAGATTATTAGTGCTGTTGCCCCTACTCCAGGTAAGTTTATTCTCTTCCAGGCCAACATTTTGCACGGAGCCAGACCTGTGTCTAGAGAAGCAGAATTTGCTAGAATGGGGCTCGCTATTCAATGTATAAATCGTTCAAAGATATAAAAACTATTAAGTTTCCCGTCTATGCTTTGCCCTCTCAGGATTGGTACAGACAGGACGGGGTACTTTTTATTAATGATGGTAAAGTTTTAGACGATACCAACATGCCAGGGACTACACTAGGAGTACGTAGATTGCAGTGCGGTGGAACCGACTTACAGACACTAAGACGCGCATATTTAGATTTTCCTAGTATGCTCGCTAGCAAGAAGAAAATATTTATAGACTCTGCGGGCAACCCTTTTGTTTATAGTAGAACTATTAATAGCCCTCTTATCTATCATAGGGTTAAGAGGATAGAAAAGATCGGAAGAGCGTCGTGTAGGGAAAGAGTGTAG
>OGVR01000013.1_pt1 | contig 9272 bp, 4 predicted proteins | sample 1575841 | NCBI WGS metagenome assembly OGVR01 (sample SAMN07581526, study PRJEB24739) | freshwater metagenome
CGCATTAGTGACTGTAGTTCAGACGTGTGCTCTTCCGGTCTACTAATTTATATAATTTGTGCCTTTCTTTTTTTGTTTCCCAGTCACGATACATTGCTAAATGCACAAGTGTACCCTTTTCTACACTGCTAAATGCCCGAATTTAGTACAAGTGTACCCTTTTCTACACTGCTAACAGACGACCCAAACAAAAAAAGAAAGGCACAAATTATATAAATTAGTGCCTTTCCCTCCCTTTTATTTACAAAACTACAACCTAACAAGGTAAATCATCAAAAGAAATATCTGATTTCAAATAATGCACTCCATAGACCTGATAATAAATCCTTTTAAACAAATTCTCTTTGTCTTTTATCATATCTGAAGATAAAAACCATTCAATAAATTTTAACCTATATTCTTTTGTCTTTATATACTCCCCTGTTGCTCTAGATCCAACATTAATTTTCTCTACTTCCCTAAGAAATATTATTTCACATTCAGTCCATAATTTTTTGAAAAATATTGCTTTAGACTTCTCATTAAAATAATTTTTTACCCCCTCACTAAAACTAAACTCTACCCAGTATGCGTACCTATCCCCATTTTTCACAAACTCATAATTAAATTTTGTATTTTCCACAATATCTTTTAATTTATCTAATATGCTCTTGATGTCTTGTTTCTTCTTTCGTGGAGATTCTTCGCTATTAAGCGACAATACCTCTGTAAGTTTATCAACAGAAACTATGTATGTATAATTATCATCCTTCCCTTTTTGACTAACTGCAATCATCTGTGCCATAAAAATATAAAAATTTCGATAAGAGCCTATCAAACTAACCTTTGACGCTTTTATACTTTTATAATCTAAATAATCAATCAAAAAATATTCTTTAAATAAATTTTCCAATAATTCTTTTGCTAGCTTAATAGTGTAAACCCTTTTTACATCTTTTTTTGTTTCTCTATCATATTCAACCCTTAATTCTTCTATAACTCGATATGAACGAAATTCAATATCCTTTTCTCCTTTTCTAGAGATAATAATATTCTCTTTTAACCCCCTATATAAAGCATGTTCAAATATTCCATCAAAAACATGATTATCAACAACTGGTAGAATGTTTTTGTTTCTTTGCGTTACATTCATAAATTCAGGTTTAGTTCTCTGTAAGTTGGTTTTTTCATAACCCATTTCCCGACAAAACTCAGTTAAAGAAAATGAATATTCTTCAAACAGATTTTTTTGTTTTTTGTTTAAAATATAAACAATAATATCACGAAGTAAAATTGAATCACTCTGATAAGCTCTCTGTAAAACAGTATTGTCAAAGCTCAGATATTGTGGCACTCTGCTTAATTCTCCTTTTTCTTTATTTTCCATATTTTCTTTATTAAAAAAAACATATATATTTATATTGACAAAGATAGGTATTTTTTTTAAAATCAAACAATTATAGAGTGTTTTTTTGGGTTAAAGATAAAGGCACTATTTAAAGCAACTTTTCTTATTTTTTCAAGTGTAACAACGTCATAAGGGGCTCGTGAAACGCTTGCCCCTTGTGGTGGAAGTGGAACGATAAAAATAAGATGTGTTGCTGTGCCAGTTAAAATTGATTGCAGTGAGCTTGCTCGCTGTAATGAGTTTTAACTACCTTATAAAGGGTGGGTGGGATATTATTTTCCTGATTTTCTTCTGTTATCTTCTCTGCATAGAAGTTGGCAGTTTTCGGCTGTCGTTTTACCTCCCTCGTGCCAAGGTGTAATATGGTCGGCTTCCATTCCCTCTAACTCAAAATGGGTTTGACAGATAGGACAAATACCCTTTTGGCGTTCGTATGCCTCTCTTTTTTGATTATTGGAAAATAATCGGATATTCAGGTGCTTTTCTTTTCGTGTCAATACATAGGTATAGATGCCTTTTTTATTACCTATATCATCATCTTGCATAAGTTGTGATATTTCCTCCTCTAACTTCGCACTATCAAAAGAAACCTCTTTAAAATCATTATATAAGAACCCCCAATCAATGCCTTTCATTTCCCTGCGGTAAGTAGGAAAAACGACTTTTACCCAATTGATAACCATCTGAAAATACAGCCATAATTCATTGGCGTTTGGTGCGTGTTGATGGTTGGCCATATAAAGCTCAATATTGTCTTTTGATATCCATTTAATAACTGTTTCTAAATAATCTTGTCGAATTGCAGATCCAGTTAAATAATCTCCTCCTAATCCATAAGCTGCACATGAATTTTTACTAAAATATCTTTTTGCATCTGCCACCCAACTGCCCGAATACACTGCATTTCGCAATTCCTGGTCAGTTAGTTTTTCCCCTGCAATATTGATTGTTTTAAACCAGTCTAATTTTTCGCTGTCAGTGCCACTACAAACATAAATCATTAATTTGTAGTCCAAAAATTTTTCCTTTTTATCATTGGTTAAATTCTGAAAATAATTAAACATATAGGAAAACTCTCTATTTACATACTGACAAATAGAAATAGTTCTTTGTTGTCCATCAATAACCTCAAAAGTATTGTCATCTCTGACAGCCCAATACATTACGTTTAAAGGAAAATCTTTGTTGATGGTGTCAATTACTGCATCTCGTTGTTTATTGTTGTAAATAAACTCTCTTTGATACGGAGGGCGAATATCTAATCTGCCACCATACCCAACAACTCCGTTTTCTTGGTTATCTTGATAACCATTAGTCAACTCTCTGATTGTTATCTCTTTTAGTTCTATGTTCATAGTCTTTTGTTTTTGATTACAATTCTTGCATAAATTTCTTTTCCGTTGATTTTAAAACGACTGACTTTTCCTGTAATTTCTTCGACTAAAGGTCTGTCAATTCCTAAAATCTCGAATTGGTTGGGATTGTATTTGTCCAAAAACGTAATCGGGACACCCATTGCACCTTTATAATCCATTGGGATTTCAGCAACTTTGTTTACGTTGATTGCATCGTAATTGTCGTAAGTAGGATATTCTACTGGATTGTAAGTTTTGTAAAGGATTAAATCTTCGTGTCGTTTGGAAATGTCCAAATTTGTAAACCAACAAATATTACCTAAACTTCGCCATTTTTGACCTGTTTCATCTTGTCGGAAACGTGTTTCTCTTTCTTCATAATGGTCGGGAACTTTAAATTCCATATCGCCACTTTTGTAGCCAACCCAAATTTTGTTGTCTTTAAAATACTGAAAAACTTCTTTGTAAGCAACAGCGTTTTGACTTCCGACAATCACAAACTTTTTGTCGTATTCCATAAGTTGAGCCACGTATTCTCGAAAAAGCGAAAAAGGTGGATTTGTAACCACAATATCGGCTTGTTTCAATAGCTCAATACTTTCTTGACTTCTGAAATCGCCATCGCCTTTGAGTTCTTTGATGCCAATTTCGTTTGGATCAGGTACATTGTTTCCGTTTTTGTCGCCTGTGTATTCTAAATAAATTGCTTTTTCTGAATCGTTCCTACTAAATAAATCAGCATTTTGACTTTTATAGCAAGTTGCAATAAGTTTTTTAAGCCCTAAATATTCAAAATTATAGGAAAAATAATGAAAGAAATTACTCACTCTTGGGTCATCACAATTACAATACACTACCTTGTTTTTAAAATGCTGTTTGTAATGCTTTAGCTCGTTTTCAATATCAGAAATTTGTGTATAAAACTCATCTTTCTTGTTGTTTTTAGCTGAATGTAGGTTTTTGTTTTGGGATTCTTTTTTTGCCATATTTATGTGTTTAATCTTCGTAAATTAATGTTCTCATGCTTTAAATACCTGTATAAAGTAGAACGACTACCAATGCCAAACATAACACATAAATCATCTATGCTTATTGAGGTGTCCGCTTGATACATTTTAGCTACCGCTTTGGCTTTTTGTCGAGCTTTATCAGACAAGCCCTTTTTTCTCCCCCCTACTCTCCCTCTTTCTTTGGCAGATAATAACCCTGCTTTTGTTCTCTCTATAATCAAATTTCTATCCAACTCAGCAAACGCACCAGTTATTTGTAAAAAGAAATTACCCATCGCACTGGTCGTATCAATCTTTTCAGTCAAAGAAACAAAATGTACGTTTTTGTTTTTTAAATCCTGAATTATCTGTAATAAATGTTTTAATGAACGTGCAATCCTGTCTAATTTCCAAACAACAACAACATCCCCTGCTCGCACAAAATCCAACATAGTAGTTAGCCCTGTTCTCTCCTTTATGGCAGAAATCTTTTCTGTGAATAATTTCTCTGCACCATAATTCAAAAGTGCGTCTTTTTGTAAATCTATGTTTTGCTCCTTAGTGGAAACACGAATATAACCAACAACCATAAACAAATAGTTTCATTAACTCATATAATTTACAAAACTACAAAAATACATTTGAAATCCCAATAATAACAAGAAAATATACTATCGGGAAAAATGTATTGTAAAACGAGGGTTTTATGAAACTGTAAAAAAACACATTTGACGCAACTATGACGCATTGTATTTCTTATTGTTGCCCCAGTCTCAACAATTGAATTGGCATCATTTTTATCATTTTGCTGATATCAGCAAAATGATAAAAATAGTATAGTAAAACAATAAATCACAAAAAATACCTAGTATATACCAGGTATTTTTTTGTACTGTAATATGCTTATAATAAATAACTTAAAAAAACATTACATTCTAAAATCTTCTTTTTCATTATTCTTGTCTTTCCATTGATTGTCTTTTGAAATATCTTGAGAAATAGATTTTGATATATCTTGATTAACTTTAAATAGTTCTCTCTCTAATTCCACTAACTTATCCTTCTTAGGAAAAACATCCTCTGATGATGGTAAATATTTTATGTTATTATGCAGCTCTTCGTTTTTCTTCTGATATGTTTCTTGAAGTTTAGCTATTTTTTCTAACGCACGTATAGGATAAACCCCTGCCAATTCGGGCGTTTTAGCTAAATTTCCATTGTTATAAGAGTATTTAGCCTCTCCACCAATAAATAATTTATTGGTACGCAACTCCAACCCATCTATTGTATGCAAAACATCTACTTTTTTCAACAAACTGAAATTATAAAACTTCCCCACATTCTCATAGTTAACAGTATCAAGGCTGTCTTTATCAATTACCTCAACAAGTTTTTCACCCGCCTGTTTAATGTCTGTATATTCAACTCCTTGTATCGTTATTTTGTAGTTGATATTACCTTTATCGTCTTTAGGGATTAAATCACATTTTGTTTTATCTATATCAAATTTAGCAAGATATTTATTATTGGCTGCTACCTCCTCCATATAACGATTTTTTAATCCACCTAATCTCCTTGCCTCTTTATAGTGGATCTGCTCCTCGTTTTTTAATTTAGTAATTTCTTTCTCAATTTTTGCCTTCTTTAAAATATCTTGATTCCCTGACAATATAGCAATATATTCAGCATGGTTAGCTCCTGAATGCTCATCCATACCCCCCTCGTCAATACGCCTTACTCCTATACTTTGATTTTTTATTTGTGAAATAAAATTTTGTTTGGCGTGTACAATGGATAATTTATAAGTATCCAGTGAAGATTTTACGCCATAAATTAATGTATCAACCTTGTTATCACAAAATTCTTTAGCAACTTCATTACCGGGTCTTGCTCCCCTACCATAGCGTTGCTCTAAATCAGAGGGTCGCCATGGTATATCAATATTATGCATTGCAACGCACTTTTTTTGTGCATTTACTCCAGTTCCGAGTTTTTGTGTAGAACCAAATAATACACGCACCTCTCCTGAATTCATATTGTCCATTAACATCTTTTTCTTTTTTTCTGTGTCGTTCTGATGGATAAATTGAATTTCATCTGAAGGAATACCTTTGTCTATTAACTTACTTTTTATATCTGAATAAATATTAAAATCGGTATTATTTTTATATACCCCACTATCACAAAAAACAAACTGTGTCCCCTTTATATGATTATACTTTTCGTAATATTCATGTATTTTATCAGCACATGCAGAGGTTTTATTTCCTTTGTCATCTGAAAACATCTCACTATCGATTAATCGCATATCCAAACTTGCTTTTAACGCTGTATTTGTAGCAATTAACATTTTTGCATTTTCTTCCTTTTCAGAAAGAGGTTCTCTAAAGATAGTTGGTCCATCGCCTGTTCTTGCAAATTCTTTTAATCTATCAAACATCTGAATTTGCTCAGGCGTTTGTTCCAACTCAACAAGAATTTCGTTTACTTTTGGTTTGTCTATCCCTGCGTCTTTAGCTGTTTTGTAATCACATATCTGTGAGTAAAAAGAAGCCAATTCGGGCACTTTCATAAAATAGCGAAATCTTTCTTTTTGTACTAAACTGCCCACCACATTAAATTCAAACTCTTTTGCTTTTTCTGTGTATGTTGCCGCCCATGCATCAAAAGATGAAAGCCCTTGTCTAGCCAAAGCATTTGGTCTTAAATAATTAAACAAACTATATAATTCAGTCATAGAATTGGAAATGGTAGTACCCGATAAAAAGGTAGCACCTAAATCCTTGCCGGTTTGGTTTTGTATTGTGCGAATAGCCAAAAGCATATTAAAGGCTTTTTCACTCCCCTTAGGCTTGCCTAGCCCAGACACTCTATTGTGTTTTGTGGTAAAAAACAGGTTCTTAAACTGATGGCTTTCATCCACCATTATATGGTCAAACCCCATTGTTTTAAAATCAAGCAAATCATCTCTTTTCTGTGCTATAAGAAAATTTAATATCTCAAGCTTTGCCTCAAGTTTTGTCTCCTGATTTAATAAATTCTTCAAAACTCTCCTTTTCTCTTCCTCATCTAAATCGCCTAAATCTAATTTTGATTGTCGTAATTTATCTAATTCTTCAGAAATAATTTGAGAAGATATTTCCGCAGATTGAGGAATCTTTGCAAATTGTTCATGGCTCATAATAACACAATCCCAATTATTGTTTTTAACTTTAGCATAAAATTTATCTCTTTCTTGCTTAGTCATATCTTCATCCACAGAACAAAGTAATTTTGCATGCGGATAAGCCTTTTTAAACGTTTCACTAATTTCCCCCACATTGGCTTTCATACAAACCATTAAAGGCTTATTTGCTAGTCCTAGACGTTTCATTTCATAACTGGCAAGGCACATTGTTAAGGTTTTACCATTGCCTACTTCGTGGTCTATAACCCCCCCCATGTTGTTTTTAAGCATGTACACAGCATCTTTTTGCGATTTCCTTACCTCACTATAGCCTAGAGATTTTAAATCAAGACCAGGGAATGTTTGAAAATCTCCATTATATTTTGATTTTACAAAACAATTAAATTTTTGATTATATAAATTTTCTAAATGCTCTTTCTTTTCATTTGGTAATTGATAAAGATATGTATGAAATTCATTTTTAATTTTCTCAATTGTCATATTCATTTTTTGCATACCCTCACTATCAGATACTGTTTTTGCTTCCCCATTAACTAAGATTTTCATGTTCATAATTGGATATGAATCTTTCATGGCAAAACAAAATACATCTGAAGCTTTATATTTTCTGTTTACGCATGCAACGCCCCATTTGTCATTAGCAGACCAACCTGTTTCACTCATATTAAATGCGTCTAAAGATGGATTATATTTAACCTCTAGCGAGTCATCATTAAATAATATCCTAACAAAGTCACTATATATAGCATCTGAAATCCATCGCTCACCTAAATTTATACCTATATTTTCAAAAGGAATTTTATCAGGAATAACGTTTTTTAATGCCTGTAAGGATTCTTGAATTTCCCTACTACTTGATGTTTCAGCATACTTAGCTATATTGTTGTATTTTGTAATTACATCCCCTGATAAAAATGTTACAGCTTGCTCGTATGTATTGCTAATTGGATTAAAATATATTTTATCTTTGAGCTCGCTGATAACATTCTCTCTTGTTGTCATTGCTAAAGAAGAAATGTAATCAAGATTGATATTATTAAAATTATTCAAAGATTGGTAGTAAGCCTCCTCTACTGTATAAGAGGATTTAAGAGAAAAAGCAATAGGAGCAAAGAATATATCTGCTTTTGTGATTTTATTGTCTTCAAGATATTCTAACCCACGAACCTCTTTATACAAGGAATCAGTTTTTAACAACTGATCACTATCTTTAAAATTGCTCAATTTAGAAAATTCATCATATGCCTCATTAAGCGATTTTCTTAATCCTTGATTTTCTTTCTTAAATTGATTTTCGTAATAATCTAATTTATAATAACAATCCCTAACACGAGTATAATGTAAAATAATGTCTTTGTCTCTGCCACTGGTAATATCTAATATGCTCGCCTTATTAGAACCCTCCAAAGCAACCCCAACAAGCAGACCATCAGAAGAACACACATAATCTCCTGCTTTATGATGTGAAAGTTTTTCGTATTCAAATTCTTTTTGTTGTGTTTTTTCAATTACAACTCGATTATCTTGCAATACAATATCCTCATATCCAAATAAATCTAACTGAACAGCACTACCATAAGAAATTTTTTTTTGTTTCTCCGAGTTTTGATTGTACAAAGAAATATCGAAATTATTACTAAAGCCCTCTTGTAATAACGGTAGCAGTTGTTCTGCAATACCTTTTACTCCACCCGAATGGATATACCTCATATCTGCACTCCCATACATATTTGTATCGAGTCTGCTAGATGTGTGTATAATATTTAAGCTATCTTTGTAATAAGAGTTTTGAAACACCCCAGTGGCAATTTCTTTCGATTTTATAAATGCGTTTTCATCTGAAGTAAGTTTTCCCCTATTGGAGTTCTTTTGTAAAACAATTAAATCCGACTGTACTTCTGTACCGGATTCTAAAAAAAGATTTTCAGGCAATCGAATTGCTGATATAAGTGTGTGGTTTGTTAATAAATGTCTTCTAATTGGTTCATTAGATTGTGCATCCATTACACCAGTAGAAGTAATAAAAGCAGTTATACCTCCCTCTTTTAGCATATCCCCACTTTTTACAAAAAAATAGTTGTGTATTTTATCACATGACTGTTTCTTTAATTTATCCTTAGAACCAAAAAAAACAGGATCAAATACACGAAAATCCCCAAAAGGAATATTAGATGCCACAACATCATATTCCCCCTCCATCGAGCGAGGAGCATTCTCAAAACCTGACACCGAAATAGTATGATCAGGATGCAACCCTGAGAGAATCTTACCAGTCAATAAATCTTTTTCAAAAGCTTGTTTTTGTTTCGCCTCGATATGTTCTAAAAACACGCCCCCTATCGTGACTGGGAAAC
>OGVR01000014.1_pt1 | contig 9255 bp, 21 predicted proteins | sample 1575841 | NCBI WGS metagenome assembly OGVR01 (sample SAMN07581526, study PRJEB24739) | freshwater metagenome
GTTTCCCAGTCACGATATATTCTTTAACGTGTGCTCATCAGCTCACTCTCTGCCAGATATTATAGGTAAGACCTCTCATCTACTTATATACCTATTATATCATAACTCCTACAGGCTGTCAATTCATTCTCACCTCGACTTCGAATTCATAACCCTCAATAGTCACAGGTATGATTGTCTCTTCTGTTCCTTTCTTAGGGATAAGTTCTAGCATGCTTTCAATAACTGCTTTACCAATTTCAAGTTGTGCTTCTAAATAGTCAACTTCAAAATTTTCCATTTTATTCATCGTTCTCGCCTCCGTTACCATTCAAGCTATAATCTTTGATTAAATAATATTTATTTAACCGACGTTTTGTTTTAGGGTCTGAGGTTTTGTCTTCATTGTTTACTGACTCATCATCAGGCGGAAACTGCTGAATTAGTCCAGATTCGACTTTTTCGTAGAATTTATTCCAACATAAACCAAAATGCTCTATAGCTTTCTTTTTTGTCCCACGGAATTTTTCTCCTGTTTCGATATCCGTGAATGTTCTAAGCCCATCAACACCAATCAAAGTTTTTGTGACACTACCTTTTCTTGCTCTATTTAATAAAGCTGTTTTTGTTAATCCCCAAGCTTCGCTACAATCATTGATGGAGCCTTCAAACACTTCGCCAGTTTTATTGTCTTCGAAGCGATAAATATTATGCTTCTTTTGCGCTTTCTTTTGAAATTTTAAATTTTCAACGCAAACGTTATCAGGATTACCGTCAACGAATATTACCTTTTCGTTTGCTTTTGGTGTTCCTAAAAACGCATCTACAACAAGTTTCTTGAGCGAGATTGTCTTCCGCTTTCCATCCCTGAAAAATGTAACTTTCTTAGTGTTTTGTACTTTCTTCACGCTCATAATTTTACTTTTTCGGTGTTGACCACGAGCGTCTAGTCGTTGAACGCTTCGCACACGTCCTTTGTTTGATACTTCGTAAAATCCTTCATAGTCTTTGACAGGTTTCCAAACCTCATTCTTCATTATTGCCTTCCTCCATTTTATCTTACTGTCTAAAAGACGCTATCAGAAATTAGCTATTGTTTATTATTTATACAAAGGTATTGTATAATTTTCGAGATAAATTTTGACCCTATCATCGTCAATATCGATTAAATCAACGATATGTGATAGTTTGTCTGTGATGTCATCTTCACCATATTCAAACGTTTCACAATTATCAACAATAATAATTGAGTTGTTGTTTGACATATAGAACAAATCAATAATATCTCTCAATTCAATCATTTGTCTAACCTTTCCGCTATGACTTTAATCACGTTCACTGTCACGCTGTTTCCAGCTTGTTTATATAATTGGCTATTGCTATTCACTTCTTGCGCTTTGTCAAACGCCCAATCAGGGAAACCTTGCAAGCGCCAGCATTCTCGAGGTGTTAGCTTTCTAATTTTTTTATCAATTAATATTTTTGGTTCACGTCCTCCACCTTGCATTGTATTCAGTGTAGGTGAAATTCCATCAATATCATATACCCGACCAGTTTGTGGGTTACCACCAAATGAGTTACTTTCGGAAATATTCCCGATTTGTTTCACATTCGTTTGATTAGTTGTTCCGTTTTTTCCGAAGATAGGAAATACTTGTCGTCTACATTCTCCTCTAAGATGTCCGATAATGTACACCCGTTCTCTGTTTTGGGGAACTCCGTAATCTTTTGAGTTAAGTATTTGCCATTCTGCATCGTACCCCAATTCATCAAGCGTGGAGAGGATTGTTCTGAAAGTTCTCCCTTTGTCGTGAGATAGTAAGCCTTTGACGTTCTCAATGAACAGCAGTGGTGGTTTGATTTTTTTAGCCGCTCTTGCGATTTCAAAGAATAACGTTCCACGAGTTTCATCAAGGAAGCCTTTTCGCTTTCCTGCAATTGAGAATGCTTGGCACGGGAAACCTCCGCAAATGATATCAACTGTTCCCCTAAATTTTCGCCAATCTTCATCTGATACTTGTGTAATGTCATAGAATTCAAATTCTCCTTCCGTATTGTGGATTGTTTTATAACTCGCTCTTGCGAATTTGTCTATTTCACAAAAACCAACGCATTCATGCCCTGCTGATTCTAGTCCGAGACGAAAACCGCCGATTCCTGAAAATAAATCTAAGAATTTCACTATTCTACCTCTTTATACGTTTTCTCGAAAATACCTTTGCGGCATACATAACATTCGCCAGTTTCGTTCTTGATAAGATAATCACCATCTGAGAAACGCATTTTTCCCTCAAGAGTATCAATAGAATGTCTTATTGGTCCATAGCCGAAAATAATTCTTTGCAAAAAAGCAAATTCTTCAACTTTCTTGTGATTAAACTTAGTTACCTGAATAGCTTCAACGGGTGTTACTTTAATATATCTTTTAACCATTCCTTTGCCTCCGTAATTTCCAATTTGTCAAAAGTCATATCTGTCATGTAGTAATCTTTTTCTACTGTCCTTAGTGCTTCACTAAAATCACTCGCCATGACAGTGAACCAAAATACAGGGCTGCCTTCCTCAAAACCGACTACTTGATAGCGTTTCATCGTTTTACCTCGATTTTATTTAGTTTAGCTAGTTTGTCCCACATACCGCCAGCTAGATGACTAACTTCTTTTATTTCACTAATTCGTTTTGGCTTTTCTTTATATTCCCACCATTCGCTACCGTCGTATTCGTGACGTTCAAGCCACCAATTATCACCAACAACAACTAAATCATCTGCCACTTCAGCAGCGCCAAACCCTGAATGGTATTTAGACTTCTTTGCGACTCGTTCAAAATTTTCTTTTGTAATTCCAAAATCTGAACTTTGAATATATTTAACATCATCAAAAGATTTGCCATGAATCGTTAACTCTGATATTGTTTCTTCCCATAAATTAGTCATTTTCCACCTCTTTCGCAAACTGCCACAAACGTTCATCTGCCTGTTTAATTTCTTTTTCTGTCAATCTATCCGTGTATCCTTTCAATCCTTTTCCGCTGTGGAATAGATATTTGTTTGTTCGTATATTTTTAAACATCTTACTAGAACTTACTCCCGCAATCTCAACCGTATACAGTTTCTTTTTTTCGATTTCATAACCGTAAAGAATAGCGTTTGTAAGTAGTTCTTTTTCTGCGTGAATTGCATGAGAATAGTGTTTCAATTCAACCTCTCTGTCCTCACGGTTATTGTCATATGAGAAACCATAGCCAAATCCAGCTCTTGTGACGAAGTAAAGCATGCTGTACTTTGTCCAAAATGGTCTGCGTTTTTGCTCGTCTTTAAGCCCCTCAACCCATTCTGCTTCTTCTTCAGTTAACACTGGCTTTTTCTGCTCATCAAGCTTTTCAACAATGTCTAATGCGACGTCTAAAGCGTTATTACGATTTAAGTCTTCCCACGAGTTGAAAGGGCTTTTTTCTTTTTCTATTTTCTCAATTACTTCTTGTTTATTCATATTTTCCCCTAATTCTTTCAGATCTGTTTTGAATTTATCTATTTCTATTTGTATTTGCCAGCTAAATCAAATGGTTTACTATTTTCAATTCGTCGTAAACAGCCTTCTCGTTGTCTCTATGGCGTTTTAGAATGTTTCAAATGTAATTATACTAGCTACCTGAAAGACGCCATGATAAACTCTCTATTTAACACACGCTTAACTTCTGGCGAAGAAATCTTTTCACCATTTGTCATAATATCGTTTTCTTTGCTTCCAATCAGTTTTCGCTCAAGTCGACCAGATTTTTTCCACTTTTCGAGTGAGCTTTTGCATACATCGAAATATTCCACAGCCTCGCTTATCGTCCCTTCAAAACGTCTGCCTGTTTTAATATCGTGATAGCTATATGTTTTAACTTTCATTCATTAATTCCTTCATACGTTTTAAAACTGCACTGTCATATTTTGGCATTTTTGCCAAATCAAGATATTTTCTTGCTTCATTTGGTGTAATATTAAGCATTTCTGCAATTTCGACGTCGCTCCTTAAATGGTGCTTATGCGTCCATTCTTTGAATTTCATCAATACATCGAGCGAGCATTCTTCGTGTCGTTCGTTCCAGATAACACAACATTTTGGTGCTCGTTTATTTGCCATTTTAATCATTCTCATATTCTTCAACTTCCTCAATTTCAATCTCGATTCGTGGATTTGGACTGTACAGCTTTCTAGCTCTTAAATCACACACAATATTGTCATCTGACCAAACAATTTCAGATTTTGAAATACTATCAAACAATGATTTAACTAGATTATCCACGTCGGCCTTTTTAACGTGCCACAGGCGCTCCGAAATGTATTTTGAATATAATTGCTTAGCTTTATCTTTTGAACGCTCTGACGGCTTTTTAGATACGCTCTGGGGTGCTCTCATATAAAACGTGACTTCTACACGAATGGCACCGTCAAAATAGCGTCCGTTATAATTCTCTTTAATATAATTTGTAACCTGTTTTCTCCACTTCATCATCTTAGGCTCTTCATAAACTGCCGCATGTCGCCCTCTGACTGTAGCTCGTGGTCTTGATTGTGGCTTTGGTTCAAATGGGATTAAAAACATTCAATCACGCTTTCTAAACTAAAGTGATTTCGTAGCCCTTTATACTTTTGCCGTCTTTTAGTTTTTGACTTAAAAATCCATGATTTTTCCCTAAAAAACGACTGGCTTCAGCTAAGCTACAAAATTGATATTCGTTGCCGTTCGCCAAACTTTTTAATTTAACTTTTTTGCTCGCACTCATTAAACCTGTTTTCAAAGCATGTAGCTGATTTTCACTCCTTGTTGTCCACTCAAGGTTTTCTACGGAATTGTCTAAAGGGTTTCCGTTTTTATGATTTACAAATCCTTTGTTTTCTGGATTTGGTATAAAAGCTGTGGCAACCAATCTGCTCACTAGATGTGTTTTTATTCTTTTTTCCTTCCATAGCTTAACCCTTTTATCACTATGTTTACTTCTGACCCTTTTTTGTATCTGGGGTTTTATCTGTCTACGCTTCCATACACGCTTTTTAATTTCCCCGTGGCAGTTGCTGTAAGTTGTTTTTCCGTGGCATGTCCAAATTGTTCCATCTGAACATACCTCGTAAATACCCTCGTATCCGTCTATGCTCCTAAATTCCATTTGCTCACCTCTTTTTTTAGAACGGTAGCATGTCATCTGAGATATCCATTGGATTTGAATTCCCAAATGAATTTCCTTGCTGCATATAGCCATTTTGTTGTGGTTGCTGGTTGTAGCCGCTAGATTTCCCTTGCTGATTATCGTTCTTACTGCCCAGAAATTCAACATGTTCAGCTACGACCTCAGTTACATATACACGCTGTCCCTGCTGATTTTCGTAGTTCCGTGTCTGAATACGCCCAGTAATTCCAATTTGCGAACCTTTACCACAATACTGAGCAATAATTTCTGCCGTTTGTCTCCAAGCCACAATATTAATAAAATCTGCTTCACGTTCACCGTTTTGATTTTTGAATGCGCGGTTCACAGCAAGCGTCCCTGTTAATACGCTTGTGTTACCCGCCGTTTGTTTTAGTTCTGGTGCTTTAGTTAATCGACCAATTAAATTTACGTTATTCATTTTAGATACCTGCCTTTATCTATTTTCTTTTGCTTTCAAAATATCGTTTTTCATCTGCTCCATTGCTGCTGTTTTAGCTTCTGTTGATTTCTCCAATCCTTTTTCATCCATAAAATCTTTAACATAAGCTGCAATATCTTCTTGTGTTTTACCTAAATCAATCAATTGACTAAATAGTTTGTTTGCTTTAACAGATAACTCCGATTTTTGAGCTGGTCTTTTTTGCGACCTCTGATTATTCACTTGTTCGTAATTTACCGCTCCATTTCCATCATCATCTTTATCACTTGTAATGCCAAAGATAGCACTTAACGCATAGCGCTTAGCATATGTAATCGCCGAACCACAACCTTGAATGTTGTTCTTGTCTGGCTTTAATCTTAGCGGTTCGTATTTAATCCATTCACCGCTTGAGTGCATAACAAGTGTTGTTACGCTAACTACACCATCAATAACAGTTGGTTCTTGAGAGTAGCTTAATCCGTTCTTAGTAGCAACGTCCGTAATACTTTGTGCGACATTTTCTAAAGGCACGTAAGTGCTATTAAAAAATGGATTTTCAGCATTTTTCAAGGGTTGTTTCATTTCTTGCTGTGTTTTAGCAAATGCTTTTGCTAGTTCTGAAATACTTTCTGACTTTTTCATTATTTCACGCTTCTTTCTAGCATAATGTCGCACAATTTTTCTTCGACGTCATAGCTTTGGCGTCGTTGCTTACGTTCTTCTTGAATTTGTCGCTGTTTCTCATCGATTAATGTTTTTACGTCTTCTGTTTCAAATTGGCTTTGCTCATTTGCAAGAGCTTCTTTGATTAAAATTTCAATCTTATTAACCAATTCTGTATTAAAGCTTTGCCATTTAACTTCAATCAGTTCATCTTCTTTATATTTTGGTAGTTGAATGTAGCCAAGCTTTTGATGAAAATATTCAGCGCTTGTGTATTCCCCAAACTTAGCAACCAAATTCATGTCTTTGTCAATAAATAATCGCATCTAGTGTCTTCCTTTCGTTTTCTTCAAATATTTCTTGAAATCATTCAATATATTTTCGTATAGCGCATCTTCGTATGCTTCGATTTTGACTTCATAATTTTCGAGCTCAGCATAACAGCGACGAACTTCGTCCTCTAGAAAGCTAATTCTATTTAACAAGCTCTGTACGTCCATATTTTCCCCTCTAGTAAACTATTTTCTTTAGTTGATACATTTTACTGTCTCTTGCTAACTTAGCTATTAGAGCCTCTGTATCTAGCTTTAAAAGCATGTCTCTAATTTCCTTTGAGTAATTGTAATAATTTTGTTCAAATTGCTGGATAAGCAGCTCGTTCATATTTTCCAACCTTTCCAGTATTCAGTGAGGTCAACTGATGTGATAGCTGTTACCGTTCTCTGCGATGTTAAAATCTGTTTCTTATATGGCATTAGACCTACGTTGCGTTCCATGTCATTCTTTGGTAAATAATAGCCACCTCGCCTCATTCTACGACTTGCGATAATTGGTTGTTTGAATTCGCATCTCAAGCGCTCTACAGCTTCTTTAACGCCTCGCTCGCTGATGTCAAATTCAGCTTTCAGTAATCTCAGTGTTACTGGTCGCTCAAAACTGCCGTGATTTTTGATGTAATTCAAAATGTTGATTTCTAGTTCGTTCATGTTTTCACCTTTTGCGTTAATGCTTTTGGTTATTATATGTTTTTTTGAAATTCAATTCTGTTGCTTCTTTTGGATTCATGTTTAAATAATCAGCAACTTTACTTACATGTTTGTGCGGGACATTCCCTGTGCGTTTCCATTGATAATAGCCTTGCTTCGTTATACCAAATTTTGAAGAAAATTCGTCTAAAGTTTCAAAATTAGATATTCGTTTTCTTTCTAGCAGGTCGAATAGGTTATCGTCTTCACCAATTTTTGTTATTTCTTCCAATAAATCATGTACTTCGAAGAAAGTTTCTTTGTCTAATTGATGAGCTAATTTCCATAAAAATTCTAATTCCATAAATTCGTCCTTTCGTCTGTTTGGTTTTTAAATTGATAAACGTGTTCCTTGCCTACACCTTTGAAAATCCGTGAAAAGATACGTTTCCCATATCGTCTTTGAATTTCTGGCGGTGTCAAGTTTGTTGTGATAATTGTATTCGTTCGCTTGTTTAAAATGCTGTAAATTAAGTTTGAAGACCATTCTGACGTTTTCTCTGTGCCTAAATCATCTAAGACTAAATATTCGATTTTGTCGTTCTTATCTTTTCCAGAAAGCAGGTTAGTGTAATATGCTTCGAGCGTGAAGTCTTCTTTTACTTTTGCTATCAAATCAACAACGTTGATAACTGTAGCTAGTTTCTTGTTGTAATCACTAATCGCTTTAATAGCGCTATAAGCTAAATGGCTTTTACCAACGCCACAATCACCTATTAGAACAATATTGTTTTGAGCCCCTTTAATATAAGCTCGCGCTTCTTTTTGGATAAAATTTAAATCAGCTTGTCTTTCTGCTGTATCAGCTTTAAAATTATCAAACGTTGCATTTTTAAGTTCGCTATCCATTAGGCTGAATTCTTCAAGATAGTAAAGGCGTTTTATTTCTTCGTTTCTTTTAAAACTTTCTTGCGCCTTTTGTTCTTCAAATTCAAGACGCTCTTCTTTGTTGCATTGTGGACAAATCACGGCTCCGGTCTTTGTAATTTTAACCTTTTGGCATTGATGCTTATCGCACCATTCTTTTGATTGCTCCATCTTTGCTTCTGGAAATGGCATCAAAGTATTTCGTGTGTTTGTAAATTCATTCATAAACTAATACCCCGACCCCTGAACACCAAAACCAACAAAATCATTATCAGGCTTACTCTTGCTGTACTTACTTTGTTTTTCTTTCGCTTGTTCCAAAGTGGTTATACCTTCATTTCGCCATGAAGTAAATATTCTGTCAATATATGATGGATAGTTAGCTTCGTTAGCCATAGCTAGTTTCAAAGCGTACTGGTAAAGCTCGGTCCCAAATTCATTAATATCCGCAAGTATATCCTGTTGAGTAAATGAGTTCTTTCGTTGCTTCGGAAAAGCTTCAAAAAACATATCGTAAGATTTGCGAATTTCATCACCCTCCCCTTGTTGTTGATTACTTAGTCTTGATATATTAGTATTGATATTATTAGTATTGATTGCGTGTACTTTGTTCACTTCCAGAAGTGTACTTTGTTCACTTCCAGTGTGTACTTTGTTCACTTCCAGAAGTGTACTTTGTTCACGTCCGTTAATATACAACCTGTTTGGCTTGTTTCTGCCTTGTCTTACTTCTTCTAGCAATCCAATTTCAACTAGCTCTTTCTTAGCTTTTAGAACCGCTTTATTTGAGCAATTAAGCTCTTGCATGAATTGCTCAATTGTAAAATACATGTAGATCTGACCGTTATCGTCATACCATTTATTTTTAATCGAGAGTGTTCTTCGGTCAAAAAGCAACATGTAAGCAAGCTTCGCTTTATCACCCAAATTCTTATATGGCTCTTCTTTCAAAAGCCATTGCGGAAATTGGTAGAAAGCATTATTTTTAACCTCGTTAATATGCATTAATCTTATCCCCTATTTTTCATCAAAATGATTGCGTTAATCATACGCTTTCGCTTTCCATGTTTGACAAATAACTTTTCTTATCGTGACTGGGAAAC
>OGVR01000015.1_pt1 | contig 9186 bp, 9 predicted proteins | sample 1575841 | NCBI WGS metagenome assembly OGVR01 (sample SAMN07581526, study PRJEB24739) | freshwater metagenome
GTTTCCCAGTCACGATAAAAGTTACAAAAAAGATAGACCGCATTTCGGCTAGGCAATTATTTTCAGCTGTCGGTCAGGTAACTCTAATGAATCATTACCACCGTCTATTTTCCGAACATGGTATCTTTTGTGGACAAGTACTTACTACAAAAGAAAATTTTGGATCTCGCAGACACTATCTCAATCAAAAAAACTGCATGAGCGAAATGCTTGCACACAATGTAATTCCTATTGTGAACGAGAATGATACTATTTCGGTTACCGAACTCATGTTTACCGACAACGACGAACTCTCTGGTCTAATTGCCACAATGATGGGGATGGAGGCATTGATAATTTTGAGCAATATAGATGGTATTTATAATGGAAATCCCGAGGACAAAAACTCTCAGGTAATAGAAACGGTAGAAGCAAACAAAAACCTTTCGCAATATATTCAAACAGGTAAATCATCGTTTGGACGAGGCGGTATGCTTACCAAAACTACTATTGCACGAAAAGTAGCTGACGAAGGAATCCACGTATTTATTGCCAATGGAAAAAAAGACAATATACTGCTCGATTTGGTAAATAAAGAAAAACACGTAATTTGCACCCAATTTATTGCTAATCATAAAGAAGTATCGAGTGTAAAAAAATGGATTGCTCATAGCGATGGATTTGCTAAAGGAGAAGTACATGTAAATGCAGGAGCAAGAAAAGCACTAACTGGCAACAAGGCTACCTCGGTGTTATTTGTTGGCATTACCGAGATACTAGGCGAATTTGAAAAAGATGATATTATAAAAATCATTGACGAAAACGGCAAACAACTGGGCGTAGGAAAAACACAATACGATAATAAAAAAGCAACACAATTGATAGGTAAAAAAGGACAACGTCCTTTGGTTCATTATGATTATTTATACTTAGACTAATATGGCACAAAACATGGAATGGGGAGCTAAATCGCTCCAAGCAGCACGTAGATTAAACTTACTAACAGACGCAACGATAAACCAGATACTAGTGAAAGTGGCTGAAGAAGCCATTGCCAATGCTCCTTATATTTTGGCTGAAAACCAAAAGGATTTAAACGCAATGGACAAGAACAACCCAATGTACGACCGTTTGTTGTTAAGTACCGACAGAATACAAGGCATAGCTGCTGATATACGTAATGTAGCATCATTGCCCTCGCCTCTTGGTCGCATACTGGAAGAAAGAACCCTGCCAAATGGCTTGTTCTTGACAAAGAAAAGCGTTCCTTTCGGAGTTATTGGTATTATTTATGAGGCACGTCCAAACGTTAGTTTCGATGTTTTCTCCTTGTGTTTAAAATCAGGAAACGTATGTGTGCTTAAAGGAGGTACAGATGCTTATCATTCTAATTTTGCAATCGTATCGGTAATAAAAAATGTATTAAAACAGTTTGATATAGATGAAAATTGTATTCATCTATTGCCTGCTGGTCGTGAAGCCACAGCAGACTTACTCAATGCAGTTGATTATGTAGATTTAATTATTCCTCGTGGCAGTCAAGGACTTATCGATTATGTAAGAAACAATGCCAAGGTACCTGTAATTGAAACAGGTGCTGGGGTTTGCCATACGTATTTTGATGAATTTGGCGATTTAAAAAAGGGGCAATCAATTATTTTTAATGCAAAAACTCGTCGAGTAAGTGTATGCAATGCCCTAGACTGTGTGATAATAAATGAAAAAAGATTAGCAGACTTGGCAAGCCTTTGCCTTCCATTAGCAGACAAAGAAGTAGTGATAGAAGCCGACATGAAAGCTTATACATTCTTAAACGGCAAATACCCTGCAAACCTACTAGATAAAGCCACGTCAGAAAGTTTTGGAACTGAATTTCAGAGTTATCGTATGAGCATAAAAACGGTGAGCAATATAGAGCAAGCTATTGAACACATTGCTAAATACAGTTCTAGACACAGCGAAGCCATTGTTTCGGAGGATGAACATGCCATCCAACAATTTGAGCAACAAGTAGATGCTGCCTGTGTATATAGCAATGTTTCTACAGCATTTACCGATGGAGCACAATTTGGTATGGGCGCAGAAATTGGCATTAGCACACAAAAACTGCATGCTCGAGGTCCAATGGCTTTACCAGAACTTACAAGTTACAAATGGATTGTAAAAGGAAACGGTCAAACTCGCTCATAAACGCTTTACAGTAACCGAAACGTTTTTCGATGAAAGGGAGAAATGCCATTTTCTTGTATGGCTTTTCGGTGTGCTTTGGTGGGGTATGCTTCGTTTTGTAGCCAACCATAACAAGGATATTTTGTATGCAAACTTGCCATATAATCATCTCTATATGTTTTGGCAAGAATAGATGCGGCTGCAATGGATAGGTATTTACCATCGCCTTTCACTATACATGTATGAGGAATGGTGGTTTGATTTTTAAATCGATTGCCATCAATCAATAAATGTTGTGGCTGAATTTTCAAAGCAGCCACAGCACGATGCATGGCTAAAAAAGATGCATTGAGGATGTTAATATCATCAATTTCGCTTTCAGAAACTACGCCAACAGCAAATGCTAAAGCATGTTGCTCAATGTAAGGACGTAAGGCGTAGCGTTGTTTTTCGGTTAGTTTTTTCGAGTCGTTTAGTTCTGGGCAACAAAAATCGGTTGGCAAAATTACTGCAGCTGCATATACCGCACCAGCCAAACAGCCTCGTCCTGCTTCATCGCAACCACATTCAATCAGCCCTTTATGTAAATATGGCAACAACATACTGCTTATTTTTCGGAATAAACAACAGCCGTAACAACCCTACCTACCACACCTAATGTTGTTTTATCAATATTTTCCATTGTATCGTGAATGGTATGCCATGTATCAACAAAGCCTGTTTGATTATTGTAATGGATGATATTGATGCACGGAATACCAGCAATCTTGTTCACATAGTAATGGTCATTAATAACAGGATTACCCGGCACAGAAAGGAAATAATCCTGATAACCCAATTGATGCGCTTTTTTCCATACCATTTTCATTACATCAGGAGCATAAAGCATAGAAAAATATTCTTGCAAGAATGTAGGATTTCTTCCACCAACCATATCTAATAAAATACCGTACTTGGGTTTATACCCCTCTTTGTGTAAATTCTTAGCCCAATATTGCGAACCTAAACAATACGAATCGCCTACATCAGCAGACTTATCAAATGATGGTCTGCCATAATCTTCTGCATCAAAGAAAATGATATCTACACCAATTGTTGGAGGTAACTGTTGCATCAATCGTGCTAATTCGAGTAGTACACCCACTCCGCTACCGCCATCGTTTGCTCCTTGCACAGGAGTATGGTAGTTAGCCGGATCTTTATCATGATCTGAATACGGGCGAGAGTCCCAATGGGCACATAAAAATATTCGTTTTTTTTGCTCGGGGTTAAATGAACCAATAATATTTCGTGCATCTAACATTGTATTATTGTAAGCTTTTAATTGCACCCTTTGCTCTGTTACTTCTGCTCCAAAACGCTGTAAAGTAGCTACCATGTAATCTCCACACTTTTTGTGTGCCTCGGTATTTGGTACTCTAGGACCAAAAGCCACTTGATTGGCTACAAATACAAATGCCGAATCTGCGTTAAAAATTGGCGTATTAACTTTTTCTTGTGCAGGAATCTGTTGCTCAGTAGATTTTTCGTTCGACTGACAAGAAACAAACAAAAAAACCAAAACTGTAAGCAGAGTGAATAAAACTTTCATATGTATATTATTAAATTTTTCTACCTTTCCACTTTATAGGACAAATAATGGAACAAATAACTACAAACACTACATAAAATGGATATACTATCGACAACAGAAAACTGTATCGGACTAATTTTTTTTGATCAAAAAAAACGGAAGCTCTATAAAGTAACATACTATCTAAAAACCATTTAAATAAAAACAAAGATACAAAAAATGATGAAAATTGAACGTTAAAAATTGCCAAAATACCCAAAGTAATAATGGCTATCTGTGCAAAGAATACTGCAAAAGAAACAATAAGCACATCGATATCTGAATACGATTTTGATTTTGAAAACCACCGCATACGTTGTTGCAGAAACGCTGAAAACGAATATGATGGCTGTATATCAACAATTGCTTCCTTTGCCATCACATACTTTACCTTTCCACCCAATTTTTTAATGGCAGCGAGTAAAAACATATCATCTCCAGAAGCTTCATGATCAACCAAACTATTGTGTGCAGCCAAATACATTGACTTGGTAAACGCTAAATTTGCTCCATTACACATTATGGCTTTATTTAAAAATGCACTAGCTCCCGTTGATGCTTGAAGACTTAAAAATTCTGTGGCTTGTAATTTTGAAAATATTGGACTTGTAAAAACCATTTTAACAGGTGCAATTAGCAAATCGGGCTGTTCGACTTCGTAACAGCTAACAATTGCGTTTAACCAAGTAGGAGGATAATAAACATCTGCATCAATACAGACAATAAGTTCGCCTTGAGCAATAGAAACGCCTTGTCGTAGTAATTTCTTTTTTCCTTGAGTAGTACTCTTAACTACTTTTAAAAAAGAAAACTGCTTACTTAGACGAGTACAAATTGCCAAGCTTGAGTCTTCTGAAAAATCATCTACAATAATTAATTCAAAATGCTGATAACTTTGATTACTAATAGAAAGCAGCAGTTTTTCAAGTGTATGTTCCTCGTTTCTTACTGATAATATTACAGAAACAAAAGGAGTAGCTATATGCTGGGTTGGAACAAAAATACGCATTGAAAACCATGCATATAAAAAAAGTAGCACAATAACTACATACGGTATTATGAACAACCAGAACCACATAATTTATAGATTAACCGATTTTCCCAATATAGATAATATTAAACCGCCCATAGCTAAAAGAACAATAATGCTCCCAGTAAGTTTATTGATAACCCAAAGACCTCTTAAATTTAACTTTTTCCGAAAAATGCTAGCAACAAAAGTAAGCACAAACCACCAAGTAGTTGCTCCTACAAAAACAGCTATTATGCCAGACAAAGAATAAAAAACACTTTCGGTGCCACTTAAAAAATTAAAACGAGCAAATAATCCCAAAAATAAAAAGATTATAAGCGGATTACTTAACGTTAAAAATACAGATGCGAAATAATCTTGCAAATAACTCTCTTTTGTAGAAATATTTTTGCTCAGCACAGCCACGGGATTGTTTGAAAAAATAAAAAGACCAAATATTAAAATAACAACACTCCCTACTATCTGAATGAGTAATTGATTTTGTTCGATAAACTGCATCACAAAAGACAAGCCAAACAACGCAATCATAGCATAAGTAGTATCAGACGTGGCAGCTCCTAAGCCTGAAAAGAAACCATGCATACGTCCTTTATTCAATGTTTTTTGAATACACAACATCGCTATTGGACCTACAGGTATAGAGGTCAAAATTCCGATTAAAAAGCCTTTTAGTAAAATATCAAACATATATGCAAATTTCTACAAAAAAAACAGAAATCTTACTATCATTACGTTTTTTTTATTTTAAGAGGATAAAAGTAGGAAAAATTCTGCTACTTTTGTCATGAAACACAGAAATTATACTTCCCTATTACATATTTAGCAATGAATAAAAAAATATATTTTGTATCAGACGCTCACTTGGGCTCACTAGCATATACAAACGACACATACCGCGAAAAAAAACTTGTTGCTTGGTTAGATACAATTAAACAAGATGCGGCTGCTATATACTTAGTAGGAGATATTTTTGATTTTTGGTACGAATACAAACACGTTATTCCAAAAGGATTTGTTCGTTTGTTTGGCAAACTTGCCGAACTAAGTGATAGCGGTATTCCCGTCCATTTTTTTATAGGCAATCACGACATTTGGACGTATGGTTATTTTGAAAAAGAAATAGGCATACAAGTACACAAACAACCGCTCATAACTGAGTTAAATGGCAAACGTTTTTTTATTGCACACGGCAATGGGTTAGGAAAAAATCCTTTGGTGGTAAGAATTATTGAAAAAATATTTCACTCTAATTGGGTACGTTTATTCTACAACTTGGTACATCCTGCTATTAATATGCGGTTTGGATTGGCATGGTCGAAAAGAAATAGAGAAAAAAAACACCATCAAGAAAAAACTTTTTACGGAGAAGACAAAGAAAACCTGATTCTTTTTGCTAAAGAATTCATAGAAAAAACTCCTATTGATTATTTTGTATTCGGGCATAGGCATATTTTACTCAACTTTATGATAAAGAAAAGGACTCAAGTAATTTTCCTGGGCGATTGGATTGATCATTACTCGTATGGAGTATTTGATGGAGAAAATTTCAGCTTAGAAAATTTTGAGATTGAAACAATAACGCCCCAACAGTAAGTGTTGAGGCGTTATATATATACTAACAAAAATCTACTTAGAAACAATTTCTTCGGTATCTGATGCAATCATAAATTCCTCGTCGGTAGGAATTACTACAACTTTAACACGACTGCTATCTGTGCTTATTAAAGCTTCTTTTCCTTGCACTTTGTTTCTTGTATCGTCAATTTCCAAACCCATATAGTGCAAATCTTCGCAAATTTGAGCACGCATCGAAATTTGATTTTCGCCAACACCACCAGTAAATAAGACAATATCCACTCCGCCTAAAGCCGCAGCATAAGCCCCAATGTATTTTTTAATACGGTACGAATATATCTTAAGTGCTAATATTGCCCTTTTATCGCCACTATTGGCTGCCGTTTCTAAATCGCGCATATCAGACGAAATACCTGAAACACCTAAAACCCCGCTGTATTTGTTTAACAATGAAGACGTTGAGTTTGTACCAATCATTTCTTTATCCATTAGATACTGAATAACGCCAGGATCTAAATCGCCACAACGCGTACCCATAAGTAAGCCTTCTAAAGGAGTGAAACCCATAGATGTATCTACTGATTCTCCATTTTTGACAGCTGTAATAGAACCCCCGTTACCTAAATGACAGGTAATTATTTTTTGTGTTTTAAAGTCCACATTTAAAAACTCGCATCCTCTTTTAGATACATATCTGTGGCTTGTACCATGAAATCCATACCTACGTACACCGTGTTTTTTGTAAAGCGAATACGGGATTCCATAGATATAGGCATATTTTGGCATTGTTTGATGAAATGCTGTGTCAAATACACCCACCTGAGGCACATTCGGGATAAGCAATTCGATAGCCTCTATTCCACTCAAATTGGGTGGATTATGCAATGGTGCCATTTGAATACATTGCTCAATCTGAGTTTTTACTTCTTGGGTTATTAGTACGCTCGCATTAAAACGTTCGCCCCCATGCACTACACGATGCCCAACGGCGTTAATTTCATCAAGAGATTTCAAGCACCCGTATTTAGGACTTATAAGTATGCCTAATATATATTCAATCGCATTGGTGTGTTCTAAAATCTCTCCTTCAATCATCACTTTTTCACCATCTGCTGTTGTGTGTTTTATAAAAGAGCCCTTCATGCCTACTTTTTCGGCACCACCTTGACCTAATAATTTTTTGGTAGCCATGTCAAATAACTTATACTTAACAGACGAACTACCGCAATTTAATACCAATATTTTCATTTTTATTACTATTTCTATTTTACAATTTCACCATTCTCGTCATACGAATAGAAACCCCTCTTTCTACTTACCCCAAATTGTTTTGCTCGGTACAAGCGTAATAAAATAGGTGATGGTTTGTACTTGATAGCTCCAAACTCTTCGTATAAATTGGCCATAAGCTTCACTATTTTCTCTATCCCCATTTGGTCGGCTGTCCTAAAAACTCCTTGTCTGTTTCCAAAACCAATTCTCATTACCCTATCAATGTCATCTACGGTAGATACACCCTCCATCAACATATCGCAAGCCTCATTGAGCATTACAAAGAAAATACGCATACTTACCAATCCTGCCGATTCGGCAACGAGGACTACTTCGTGTTTAATTAAATGAGCAAAATGGCACACCTTGGTGTACACTTCTTCGCTGGTATATAAGCTTTTTACAACTTCTAAAATACGTGCATCAGGCACATTACTCATTACGTGTACACCGATACATCTCTCTTTATGTTGTAGCTCAGTAGCCAATTCGGTAATAATGGGAGTAGCAATATTAGTAGCTATAATAGCATCTTTGGATAACACATTCTCAAGATTTAAAAATACTTCTCTTCTCAAATTGGTACTTCTTTCTCCTGTATTATCATCATAGCGAATAGATTCTATTACAAAATCGCAGCCCTTTAATGAGCTGTATGATAAAGACCCTTTTACTCTCGATAAAATGGCTCTTTTTTCGCCTGGCGTTAACCCCCAATTATCTACTCGTTCATCTAACCTGCGTTCTATACGAGCATAGGCATTATGAATCTTTTCTTCTGTTGGCTCCATAAATACAACCTCCATGCCATTAATGGCTGCCAAGGTTGCCAACATGCTTCCTTCTTTTCCACATCCAACAATGCCAATTTTTGAGAAAAAAGCCTTTTGGTGGTCTTTTTTAATCAAGGCAAATTGTTCAATCTTTTCAACTATCATACTATTTATTCTTTTAATTATCTTGCCTGATTTGCTGTAATAGCAATCATCCTAACTATATCATCTACAGAGCAACCTCTTGACAAATCGTTAATGGGAGCTCCCATTCCTTGTAATACTGGTCCAACAGCTTCAGCTCCAGCTAAACGTTGCACAAGTTTATAGGCAATATTGCCTGTTTCTAATGAGGGAAAAATCAATACATTTGCATTTCCTTTTACCAAACTATTAGGTGCTTTAGAAGCCCCAACAGAAGGAACTATAGCAGCATCTAGCTGTAATTCTCCATCTATACATATATGCGGTGCTAGTTGTTGTGCTAATTTTGTAGCACTTATTACTTTATCTACCATTTCGTGCTTTGCACTTCCTTTTGTAGAAAAACTCAGCAAGGCTACTCGAGGAGTAAACCCGCCAATGATTTGAGTTGTTTCAGCAGTTACTACAGCTATTTCGGCTAACTGTATAGCAGATGGATTAGGAGTAACCGCACAGTCTGCGTAACACTTTCGTCCCAACCAACCTTCAGGAACACCACATGGCACACACGCTTCCCCCACTGCCGTATGCCCAAAACGCCCTGGCGCCCCCTATCGTGACTGGGAAAC
>OGVR01000016.1_pt1 | contig 9084 bp, 6 predicted proteins | sample 1575841 | NCBI WGS metagenome assembly OGVR01 (sample SAMN07581526, study PRJEB24739) | freshwater metagenome
TCGGTTGCTTTTTGGTATGCAGCCAGTGTGTCGGCTGGACTTGGGTTTGGATTAAGGCGAATTAAGATATGGCTTACGTCTATATCTTCGAGCAAATGTTTGTAAGCTTCTTTAACCAGTTCATCAAATTTTTCTTATAGAGAATTGAATCTCCTTGTATCCTCCTCCCATTCTGATGTTGTATTTTGCTGTTTTTGGTTAACTTCGCATCCTCGGTTGTAGTGTTATACCATCCTTGCTCAGCGTAAATAGTAGTACTGTCTGTAATTATAGTGGTTGGACCCACAATCGTTGCTATGGTGCTGTTTGTGTGGTATAGCAAGGTGTCTGAATGTAGCGTGAACTCTGGGTTGGTTAGTACAACATTTCTTTTAAACTTGATTAGACTTTGTTTGGTTAGGTATTCTCCATTTTGCGATGTTAATACGTTTTTTTTGTCAGTGAGTGTCCCAAAATCGGTATAATAACCTACATTAAGGTATGTGTCGTAATCTAATTTTTGGGTTGTAAGTACTGCATTTCGGTTAATCATGCGTACGTTATTTCTCATCTGAGCAAGACGCGTATTTCCATTATAGAAGAGCGTATTTCCGTAAATAAAAAGGGTATCTCCTTGTACTATTTTTACGTTCCCAAAAGCATCTAATGAATTTGTTTTTTCATAAAAATAGGCACTATCGCAATGCATGATTGTTTTGTCGTGTCTAAAACGAACATTTCCTTTAAGCAATTGGGCATTGTTATGTCTGTTCTGATCAAAAGATAGCGTTTCGGCATTTTCGAGAAACACGGTTGTTTTGTGTTGAGCCATTACATTGCCAGAGCCAATGCATCCAATACAAAAAAGTTGTAGGAAAATGAGTATAAGAAAATTATTATTCATTCTTGTTTACCGTCAAAAAATGCTCTGTTTGCTTGCTGTTACTAAACCCTTATTCACTTACTTTCTTGTATCTTTCCAATAGGGGTATAAAAAAATGCAATCTTTGTAATCTGCTGATATTTGATTATACGTTGTTGAAATTTTTGACTTAATCCATTCTTGTAAAGCTTGTGCATTTTTTACATTTGTATATACCATTTTTAAGGTTTGGTAATCATCTGTAATATTTGCTTTGTGCTCTTTTATTTTGTTTTTTAATTGAATAATGGCAATTACTTCTTTTCCATTTTCACCTGTAAAAACGAATGGTTTAGACACTTCTCCCTCTGATAGAGTAGAGGCTTGCGTGGCAATTTCTTTTGGCAATTCATCGTATCGAAAACGGATGCTACCTGAGTTTGAATTGATAAGTAATCCGTTGTTGTTTTTTGTTAAGGATTTGTCAGAAAAAATATTTACGGCTTCATCAAAACGAATAGAGCCTTTGCTAATTTCTTGTGTAACACTATCTAGTCGTGCGATAGCATTGCTTTTGTCTTCTAATGATACTTTTGGACGCATTAAGATATGGCGGCTGTTAACTTGATCGTCTTGTTTGGCAATAAGTTGTATGATATGAAAACCAAAATCTGTTTCCACAATACGTGATACTTTTTTGGGATCATTAAGAGAAAATGCTACGTTTGCATATTCAGGAACTAACATTGACCGAGAGCGAAATCCTATTTCGCCTCCTTGTAGAGCAGACGCTCTGTCTTCGGAGTATAGAATCGCTAATGTGGAAAATTGCACATCTTCTGTTTCTATACGTTCGCGAAACTCACGCAATTTGCTTTTTACCCTTTCAATCTCAGCCAAAGATACTTGTGGTGATAACGTGATGAGTTGAAGCTCGACTTGCTCAGGGATAATTGGCAGACTGTCTTTAGGGATACTTTCATAAAAGGCTTTTACCTCAGAAGGTGTAATTTTTATCTTTTTGGTAATGCTTTGTTGCATTTCTTGCATCATCAATTGGTCGCGAATCATGCTTTGAAGCTCAGTTTTCATTTTAGAAATTGGTTTTTTGAAATAGGCTTCAACCTTTTCTTTCGATCCAAGATATTCAGTAAAAGAAGCTATTCTGCTGTCAACTTGCTGGTTTACGGTAGCATCAGAAATGATAATACTATCAATTTTTGCTTGAGCAATAAACAATTTTTGTAGTGCTAATTGTTCCGCAATTACGCATTCGGGGTTTTCTGGAACATTTTCATTTTCATATTTAAGTCGTAGGATCTCTGTCTCAATTTCAGATTGCAATATGGCTTCCTCTCCAACAATCCATACTACTTGATCTACAACTAGGTTTTGAGAATACATTGCTATAGAGCAAAAGAATGCAAGGCATACAAAGCAAATTTTGTGTAACATATAGGTGTAGATTATTCTTCTGATGAAAGGAAGAAGGTGATTTTTTCTTTTTTAATAGCGTTATTGTAAAGCGAATTTTCAAAGTCCTTAATATAATTCATTTTTTCACGGTGAGATAGAATGTTGGTGATTTTTGGAAGAGCAATTTCAAAAGGTTCGATTGTTCCAGGACTTGCTTTTCCCGTGATGCGTAAGAAGTACGTTGAAGTGCTATCCTTTTGTTCAACTAAGCCTCTTGTTATAACAGGGTTTGTCCAATCCACGTGATTTGGGAATAGTTTATCTACTTGGTAATAAGGAGTCCATTCATCCCTGAAAAAAATATAAGAAGAAGCGTATTGAATACAGTATTTTTCAATCTTTTCTAGTGTTTTATCATTCATATCTCTTAACCAGTCTTTGAGTTGTTTTTGACTTGGAGCTTTGTTTGGTATTTGCACAAATACTCCTTTTATAACAGGCTCTTCTAGTATGAAATTGTGTTTCTCGCTTTCATACACCTTCATAATATCATTTTCGCTGATGCTTTTTAGTTTCTCAGAAATGAGTTCTTGCTGGTATCGGTTGATAATTAATTGTTTACGGTATTCTTCTGTTAAGATGTCAATTTCCTCGGTCGATTGTATGTTTTGTTTCGCTTTTTCGTACAAGAGTATGTTAACAGCCCAATTCTTTTTGTATGTTTCTACAAAGTTAATACTGTCTTTTCCAGTGATGTTTTTTGGGAGTATTTTTTCTATCTCATCTTGATACAACACTTCGCTATTAACTGACATGACTGGGATGCGTTCGGGGTCCACTGTAACAATTTTGTTACAACCCAAGAATGTGGATATACCAATAAAGATGAAAAAATACAAGAATTTATTCATTAGCACTCAATCTATTTACAACAGTAGTGTTTATTACAACAGGATATTTAGATCTTAATTCTTTTATCCAATTGTTATCAAGATAATTTTGATAATCATTAATGATGATACCGCGAATATCATGGTATGAAGAAGGATAGCGTTTTTGAATTGTTCCTTTGGTAAATACATACGGATATTGTTCGTTTTTTGGGGTTTTCCCTTGTTTGAAAACAAGTTCATCAACGCTCGGATTTGAGCCTTGTGCAAATAGTCCTGTTTCAACCTTAACAGCATTCTTGTCGTTTGAATTAAACGTCTGTTTAAGTTTCATTGTTAGTTCCTTTTCAGGTGTTGATTTGGCGATTTTTTTTGCGGCTTTCAACGTTTTTTTAGAATCGCAATAAATGATAGATCCTTTAAAACGAGGCTTATCCCATGCGTAATTTGATTTGTTTTTTTCAAAATAATCAGCTAGTCCATCCACATCTTTTGAAGCTTTAGACCATACCATTTCATTGCTAATATTAAATAACAAAATACCGTCTTTATACTCGCTCATAAGAAGACCAAATTCAGGGTATTTGTTTTCGAGCTGGCTGTTTTCGTATTTTACAAGAGATATATTAGCCAATTGATTGGCATATCTTTCAAGCAGAGCTGCATCAATAGGATTGTCCGTTTGATTTTGTTGATGCAAATAGTTGATGATATCTGATTGGGTAATCACTTGGTCGGCAAATACATATACTGGAAGTGTGTATTTTTTTGCTTCTTCTAATATGTTTTCTTTTGGTGTAGCAACAATAGGTAGCATGGAGGATAAATTAGCTGGGTAGCTTTTAAAATTATATGCTTGTTTTAGCTTGCCTATAAAGCTATTGCCTATAATACTAGCTCGTTCATCAGACTTAACGCGAGGTTCGATTAAAGGATATGCCTCTGTTAGAGACATGATATCGCGTTTGTCGAGCAGTTTTATTATATGCCAGCCAAATTCAGTTCTAACTGGTTGAGATATTTCGCCAATTGTCTGTAAGCTGAATGCTGCGTTTTCAAATTCTGTAGTTGTTTTTCCTGTGCCAATCCACGAAATTTCTCCTCCTTTGTTGGCAGATGATTGGTCTTCGGAGTTGGCTTGAGCCAAGCGGTGAAAATCAGCCCCATTGGCTAATTCATCGTAAATACCTTTGATAGAGCGTTCGATTGCGGCTAGCTGTTTTTCAGATGCATCTTCTGGTACGCGTTTTAAGATATGCGCCACTAAGCGTTCGCCAGGGGAAGGTCGTTTGTTGTGCACCTTTATTATATGGTAACCAAATCTAGTTCTTATAGGAGTGGCAATTTGTCCAACAGGAGTAGTGTATGCTGTTTTTTCAAACGGATATACCACCATCATACCAGTGATAAAACCCAATCGTCCTTTGTTTTCTTTAGCAGTGGGGTCTTCTGATAGTTCCACCGCAATTTTTTCAAACGACTCTCCGTTTGTTACTCTCTTGTATGCATCGGTTGCTTTTTGGTATGCAGCCAGTGTGTCGGCTGGACTTGGGTTTGGATTAAGGCGAATTAAGATATGGCTTACGTCTATATCTTCGAGCAAATGTTTGTAAGCTTCTTTAACCAGTTCATCAATTTTTTCGTTGTCAGTTAAGTAAGGCTTGATTAATTGATTTCTATATCCTTCAAGTTCTTGTTTAAATGCTTGGGCAGTATCCAACTGAAGCATATAAGCTTCATGCACTTTGAGTTTGAAATTAATAAACAACTCTAAATACTCTTTAACAGGCATTTTTTGTTGAAAATCATTTGAATTATTTTTGTTGTAGTAATATTCAAATTCATCAATGCTAATTGGATTTCCATCTAATGTTACAACGTAGTCTTTTTGAGCAATAACATAGCTAAAAAGAGAACTTAGAAAAAGTAATAAAAATAATTTTCTCATAAAATATAGTTTTTTATTCAGCTCTGCTATAGTTAGGAGCTTCGTGAGTAATCGTTACATCGTGAGGATGATTTTCTTTTACACCAGCAGCTGTTATTCGGGTGAATTTTGCTTCGTGTAATTGTTCGATATTAGCGGCGCCACAATAACCCATTCCGGCTCGAAGACCGCCAACCATTTGAAAAATAACTTCATATAAAGAACCTTTGTATGGCACGCGAGCTGCGATTCCTTCGGGAACTAATTTTTTTACATCAAACTCGCCACTTTGGAAATAACGGTCTTTTGAGCCTTTTTCCATAGCTTCGAGCGAACCCATTCCTCTGTATGTTTTAAATTTTCTCCCGTTAAAAATGATTGTTTCGCCTGGGCTTTCGTCTGTACCCGCTACTAATGAGCCTATCATCACAGAAAATCCGCCAGCAGCTAATGCTTTTACTACATCTCCCGAATAGCGTAATCCACCATCAGCGATTAATGGAATTCCTGTTCCTTTTAGTGCTTTGGCTACATCATATACAGCGGTTAATTGAGGTACTCCTACTCCAGCTACTACTCTTGTAGTACAAATAGAGCCAGGACCAATGCCCACTTTTACAGCATCAGCACCAGCTGCAACTAAGGCTTTGGCAGCATCTCCGGTAGCTATATTTCCTACTACAAAGTCGATATGCGGAAAGCGTTGTTTGGCTTCTTTGAGTTTTTCTATTACGTAAATAGAATGACCATGTGCAGTGTCTATTACAATAGCATCAACACCTGCATCAACAAGGGCTTGCATTCTATCCATAGTATCATCTGTTACACCTACACCAGCAGCAACACGCAATCTTCCTTTGGAGTCTTTACAAGCCATCGGTTTGTCTTTTGCTTTGGTAATATCTTTATATGTAACCAATCCTACAAGTTTGCCATCTTTATCAATCACAGGCAGTTTCTCAATTTTGTATTGTTGCAATATTTGAGCTGCCGATTCTAGGTCAGTTGATTGTTTTGTCGTAACCAAATTTTCTTTCGTCATCACGTCGTCGATAAAACGGTCTAGTTTGCGTTCAAAACGTAAGTCGCGATTAGTAACAATCCCTACTAAAATTTTATTATCATCTACTACAGGTATTCCACCAATTTTGTATTCAGCCATTATCGCCAATGCATCGGCAACAGTTGAGCCTCTCTTTATCGTAACGGGGTCGTAAATCATGCCATTTTCAGCACGTTTCACAATAGCTACTTGGCGAGCTTGGTCTTCTATTGACATGTTTTTGTGGATAACCCCAATACCTCCTTCGCGAGCAATAGCAATAGCCATTTTTGCTTCGGTAACGGTATCCATTGCTGCAGTAACAAAAGGAATTTTTAATTCTATATTTTTCGAAAACTTGGTAGATAGGTTGACTTCGCGCGGAAGAACTTCGGAAAATGCGGGAATGAGTAGCACATCATCAAATGTTAACCCATCAAAAACTATTTTATCTGCAATAAATGACATACGATTTAGGTATTAAAATTATTGCGTGCAAATATACGGAAAAATTATCGAATTCACATCAACATCTGTACGTTAAAATAAGTTAGTTTAAAGGGGTTTTCGATTATTGGATTGTTATTTTTTGTCTATATGATATAGGTTTTTTTATCTTCGGCTAATATGCAGTTTGGAAAAACCTCTTTTGCTTCGTTTAAAATGATAGAAATATTTGGATAACGAGCTGAATAATGTCCTAGAAGTAATTGTTTTACTCGAGCTTTGGCTGCTATTGTTGCGGCTTGTTTGGCAGTAGAGTGTAAGGTTTTTTTGGCTCTTAGAGCTTCGTTTTCAGCAAATGTGGCATCATGAAATAAGCAGTCCACTTCTTCTATAATAGGTATAATCTTTTCGTAATAGGCTGTATCGCAGCAATAAGCGTAGCTTTTAGCAGGTGTAGGTGGAGTAGTAAAAAGGCTGTTTGGAATTATTTCTCCTTCGTCTGAGATGAAATCATTGCCATCTTTTATTGCATTTAGGTCTTTAATTCCAACTTTGTAAAATTCTATCATATCGCGTTTGATATGCAATTGTTGGGGTTTTTCTTTGAATAGAAAACCGCAAGTAGGCATGCCGTGTCGCAGAGGAATTGTTGTAATGGTTATTGATTTATCTTCGTAAATCAATTCGCTAACCGAAGGGTTATACGGAACGAAAAAAACCTTGTATGAGAGTTCGTTGCAAAAATAATTTAATTGAGGTTGCAGTAATTTCTCTAAATCAGGATGAGCATGTATGTGTAAATCTGCCGTTCTTTTCATTAGTCCCAGTGTAGAAAGGACAGCCATTAACCCAAAACAATGGTCGCCATGAAGGTGAGAAATAAATATATGATTCAACCGATTGGTTTTGATTGCCATTTCCCTCATTCTAAATAGTGTGCCATCTGCACAGTCAATCATAAAACTTTTGTCCCGAATCGTAAATACTTGCGAAGCAGAAAAACGTCCGTATGAAGGGACAGCCGATCCACATCCTAAAATAGTGAGTTCCGCATTCATTTTATTGTTGTTTTTATGTGTAATGTTAAATCAGTTTCGCAGTAAATTTCTCCTTTATCAAGCATCCAGCGTGTTGTTTCAATTATTTTTTCTTTTTTATGCGCGTATTTGGCAGCTAGTTCATGCACGGTTTGTGGGTTTGATTCTAGTTCTATTTTAAGCATTGAACAGAGTTCTTGGTGTTCTTTATTTGCCGTATCGTGCTTTTTGCGAGCCAAACAGACATCACATTGTCCGCAATCTTCTGTGTTTTTTTCTCCAAAATAGTGCAGTAGCATTCTGCTTCGACACACTGTTTGGTTGGTAGCATAAGAAACCATAGATTCGATACGTTTTAAGTAACGAGCTTTTTTATCTTCGTACACCTCCTTCGGAATTTTTACATATTTTTTTTCTTGCCTTTGTTGGGTGTAGGTAATAAACGGTGTTCTTTTTCGAGGAATATATTGTATGACTTTAGTTTTAGCTAAAAAAATTAGGGTTTGAATGGTTTCATCTAATGTTAATTCTGAGCGTTGGGCAATAAGTTCTTCGTTGATATATGCAAAATCAGTAAATAGTCCAGTATATGAGCGCAATAGGGCATGAATGATTTTATCAGCATGGATAGTGGCATTGTGTAAAGAGTACAAATCATCGCGAGATACCGTAAATAGAACACGCGAGTTACTGTCTACTTCTTCTGTATAGCAGATATATCCTGCTTGCTCTAAAATGCTTAAAGCGCTATGTACCAGTAAGGCTGGGAAATGAAATTTACCACAAAAATCAAACATCTCAAAATCATATACAGCTCCTTCTTTTCCTTCTACCGGAATTTGCAGGTAATTGGATATGGCTTCGTAGATTTCTTTTATTTTTTCTTTTTCTGGGAAATTATCTCTTATTCGTTTCTCAATTTTTGCTTTATCAGCATTGCTGTAAAGTAAAATGGCGTAGGCTTTTTTTTCGTCTCTACCGGCTCTACCCGCTTCTTGAAAATAGTTTTCGATACTATCGGGTAAATCTAAATGAACCACAGTTCGCACTTCGGCTTTGTCAATACCCATACCAAATGCATTGGTTGAAACCATTACACGACATTCGTCGTTTTTCCATTTTTTTTGCCGTTCGTCTTTTGTGCTGTTTGACAAACCAGCGTGAAAATAATTTGCAGCAATATTGTTTTCGTTTAAGAAATCAGCTACTTCTTTTGTTTTTTTTCTATTTCTTACGTACACGACAGACGTGCCTGGTACTTTTTGTAAAATTACTAGTAGTTGATTTAATTTGTCTTCTGTATGACGTACTATATACACCAAATTAGTGCGTACAAAACTTTTTTGGAACACATTTGATGCGGCAAATTTCAGTTGAGTTTGAATATCTTGCACTACTTCGGGGGTGGAGATCGGAAGAGCACACGTCTGAACTCCAGTCACTAATGCGCATCTCGTATGCCGTCTTCTGCTTGAAAAAAAAAA
>OGVR01000017.1_pt1 | contig 9035 bp, 9 predicted proteins | sample 1575841 | NCBI WGS metagenome assembly OGVR01 (sample SAMN07581526, study PRJEB24739) | freshwater metagenome
TATGAGCATGAGCGAAAGTGTAATAGAAGATTACAGAAAAGGACTAGACGCCGCTGAATAATATAGCATATTCTCTTTTTTAAAGACAGCACTATTTTTGTTAAAAAACGAAAATAGTGCTTTTTATTTAGCTTCCCTACTAACTTTTTTGCTAAAAAAGCACAATGTTAGCTAAAAAGATGTATTTTTGTATGTTGTTAACCTTAAATAATTGTATGAGAAAAATACACAAAACAATCATAGTAAGCATATTACTTATTTCACTAAGTAATTGTGTAACGAAGCTTCCTGAGCTTCCCAAAGACATAGATTCTGATTTCGTAGAAGACCATACGTTTACTACCTCCATTCTGATTGCCTTTGCAGACAATTCAGTAACCGTTACCCCTTCAATTGTTAGCGACATTACTTTTAGTATTAACAACGGACACATCATTGTAGATTCTCAACGTAAAGATGTAGAATATATACTTTCTGGCAATACTACTGATGGTTCTTTTAAACTTTATAGTACTTCCAAATGCAAATTAACCCTTAACAACGTTAGCATAGTAAGTTCTAATTCTCCTGCAATAAACATTCAAACGAGTAAAAGTATTTTTGTACATTTAGCCGACAACTCGGAAAACGCATTATCAGATAAAGACCCATATACTATAGTTGGATTGGAAGATGCCAAAGGGACATTCTTTAGCGAAGGACAACTTATTTTTAGTGGAACGGGGTCTTTACAGGTATCGAGCAAACAAGCTCATAGTATAAGCAGCGACGACTATATACGTATACGAAGTGGCGAAATTAGAGTAACGGAGACACTAAAAGATGGTATTAGTGCCAAGGATCATGTTTTAATTGAAGGGGGCGAGATATACTTAAGCGTATCAGATGATGGGATTTCGTGCAGACAAGGCTATATTACTATTAATGGCGGTATCGTAACTATTGATTCAATGGACGAAGGCATTGTTGCTGGCTACGACCCTGAAACAGATGAAGTAGTAGAAGGTGTAGTACCAGATATAACCATTAATGGCGGTAGCATCACTATTACTACCTATGGAGATAGAGGTCATGGAATAAAAACTGTAGGCCAAATAACTTTTAATGGAGGAGTGACTACAATAGTAACCAATGGATACAAATCAGATGGTATTAATTGCGATAGAGGTATAGTAACTGTGAACGATGGAACCTTAACGATAACAGCCAATGACGATTGTATGAATACGACTCCTGTAATAAATGGTGGCGAATGGATTTGTTTATAAGAATTAAAAAATAACCACAAAAAAAAATATGAACATGAAAAAACTTACCTCTCTTATTCTGCTTGCATACTTGGTTGTATCAAGTAGTTTTGCTATGACACATATGCGTGTCGAAAAAAATGATACTTCTGAAGAACTAATTCAGTTAAACTCAATCAAAACCATTCGTTTTCAAGGAGAAAATGTGCAGTTTAACTACAAAAATGGCAACTCAGATTTGTTTGCAGCTACATCATTAAAAAGTTTGCAATTTTCATCTATTCCTTCTAACTTGGATGAAAACACCTCATCAGAACTATTTTTCTATCCAAATCCAGCTACTGAGTATATTTACTTAAAAAAACCTAAGAATGGAAGAAGTTGCTATTTCTATTTACCAAATCGACGGAGTATTAGTATTGAGCAACAAACAAGTATCTAATGAAGCTATTTATGTTGGAAATTTAACTAGCGGTTTTTACTTGCTACAAGTGAATAAGCAAATTTATAAATTCAGAAAATTATGAAAAAAACACTTATTTTAGCCTTATTGGCACTGATGTCAGTTACAGTAGTTGTAGCTCAAAAAGCCGAAGTTCTTTATTTTAAAGCCGATATGCCTTGTTGCAAAGCTCGTGCTTGTAATAACTTAGAAGCCGACATAAAAGCTGTGGTAGAGAAAAACTATCCCAAAGGAGATGTAGTATTTAAGCAAGTTCGTATTGCTGATGAGGCAAACAAAGCCTTGGTAGAAAAACACCAAGCCAAAGCTCAAACCATCGTTATTGTAGGCAAAAAGAAAAAGAAAAAACAACAAGTAATTGACGTGTCAGAAGTAGTGCGTGGTTGCGTACGCAGTGGTGATAAAACTGAACTTGAAACCAAATTAGTAGAAGCAATCAATAAAGCCATTAAGTAGTGGAGTTTTTACAAACCATTGTTTCAGAATCTGAAATTCCGATTTTAACAGCCTTTGTGCTAGGGTTGATGACTGCCATCAGCCCTTGCCCTTTGGCTACTAATATTACGGCTATCGGGTTTATTAGCAAAGACATTCAGCAAAAACGCAAGGTATTTATCAATGGACTTGTATATACATTGGGTAGGGCTGTGTCTTATACTGTGTTGGGTGTTATGCTGATTGTGTTGTTTCAGCAGGGTGTAAGCCTTTTTAAAGTTCAGCGTTTTATTAGTTTGTATGGCATGTATTTACTTGTTCCTTTTCTATTGGTAATGGGTGTTTTTATGCTCGATTTTATTAAAATATCGCTACCGGGATTTAGTCGAATGACATTAAAAATGGAAGAAAAAGCATCGTCAGGTTCTGCATGGAGTTCCTTTTTGATGGGAATTGTATTTGCTCTGGCTTTTTGTCCGTATAGTGGTGTGTTATTTTTTGGGGCACTTATTCCGTTGTCTGTTTCGGTATCAGCTGGGTATGCCTTGCCTTTTGTGTTTGCTATAGCTACTGGCTTGCCTGTGGTTATTTTTGCCTGGATATTTGCTTTTAGTATATCCAGCGTAAGCTTGTTTTACAACAAAATAAAAGTATTTGAAAAGTGGTTTAGACGTGTAGTTGGTGTACTTTTTATCGTGGTTGGACTTTATTTTGCTGCTATTTTATTTTTCTAACTATAAAAAATTTTTACGTATTCATTTCGTGTTTTAACGAAATAATTATAAAACTATGGAACTCAAAACGGAATTGAAAATACTACTAGCCATTGTCGTAGTATTTTTAGGTATTTATTTTTTACCTCTCGAGAGTGTTGTTTTTGCTACGGCTATTGATGCTACGCTCGATTTATCCCGATGGTACGCACGCGAGCATGTTATTTTGTGTTTGTTGCCTGCGTTTCTTATTGCGGGTGTTATTGCGGTATTTGTAAGCCAAGGTTCGGTAATTAAGTATTTTGGAGCCAAAGCCAAACGTTGGGTAGCATATACCGTAGCTGCCGTATCGGGCACTATTTTAGCCGTTTGCTCGTGTACTATATTACCCTTATTTTCTAGCATTCATAAGCGAGGAGCAGGCTTAGGTCCAGCAGTAGCATTTTTGTATTCAGGTCCTGCAATCAATATCTTAGCCATTATTCTTACGGCACGTATTTTGGGTTTCGAAATGGGCGTTGCACGTGTTATTGGAGCAGTAGTGTTTAGTGTGGTTATCGGATTGATAATGGCATTTATCTACCGCAAAGAAGAAAAAGTGAAAGCACAAGAGCAATTATCGTTTCCTGATGTACCCGAAAAAAGACCTTTATGGCAAACATCGCTGCATTTCTTCACCTTGGTATTTATCTTGGTATTTGCCAATTGGGGGCGACCAGCCGAAGGCGATACAACGAGTTTTTGGTTTTATCTATGGCAATATAAATGGCATATTACAGGGGTATTTGGTTTAGTGCTCGTTTATTCCATGATACGTATTTTAAAACTCTCATCGTGGCAAGTGTTGTTAGGAGCTGTAGTTACTGTATTGGCTGCTTTTTTTATTGGCAATCCCTTGGTGGTAATGGTGGTTGCAATAGTAGCAGTAAGTTCTATTGCTTTGCTTGATAAATCTGAAGACACAGACAACAAGGAGTGGATTTTATCTAGTTGGGGTTTTACCAAGCAGATTATGCCCTTATTGGCAATTGGGGTAGTGATAGCAGGATTTTTGTTAGGCTCTACACACGATGATGTATCCATTCCAGGCATTATTCCCAATGAATGGGTAGCGTGGGCAGTAGGTGGTAATTCCATTTTATCAAACTTTTTAGCCTCTATTGTGGGAGCGTTTATGTATTTTGCTACCCTTACCGAAGTTCCCATCGTACAAGGGCTTTTAGCTTCGGGGATGGGCAAAGGTCCTGCCTTGGCATTGTTGCTCGCAGGTCCATCGTTGTCGTTGCCTAATATGTTGGTAATTAGAGGTGTAATGGGTACGCAAAAAACTATTGTGTATGTGGCTATTGTGGTTGTATTATCGACTATTGCAGGGGTTGTTTTTGGGTCGTTGTAAATAGTTTAAACAGTTACAAAGTTTATAAAGTTCGTAAAGTGTAAAGTCCTTGTTAGTTCGTTTGCTTTGAACTTTCCCCAGTTGAGCCTAATGTGGTTAAATAGTTTGTTGGTTTAGCGGAGTTTACAAACTACCTCATTGCCTTCTTTTATTGAAAAGACGCATACGCTTAATTAAAAAAAATAACTACGGAGAACGGGGCTTTGTTCAGAAGCAAAGGAATGTAATCTTTAATTTTATTGTTTAATTTGGACTAATTTTCGTTTTGTAAATAATTAAAAGAGATAGTGTGACATAGATTGGCTGATTCAATCACTACTTTTGATGTATAATACGGAAACCCGAAAACAGTTGGAATTGGTGTAATTTTAAAATTATAATTATGTATACGGAAGATTTTAAAGAATTTGTTTCAAACGGAGTTGATAAATACTACATTGGGATAGGAAACCCGAATGCAAAAATATTGTATGTAGGTAAAGAGTCTGCAATTAATCAAGATAATACAGAAGGTCTAAATTTGTATAATAGAAATGCGGCTGATTGGAAAAATCACATAGTAAATAATACCTGTGAACCTCTTTGTTATGAGGTGAGAAAAGAACATCCATTCCGAAAAGAAAAAAGTTGGGGTAAAAATACGTGGAGTAAATACCAAAAATTAACGAATAACATTTTTCGTAGAGAAGAAAGACCTAATTACATAGATTTTTTGAAAGAAGTTTTTACTACGGAAATCAATGATTCGCCAAATAAAAATACAAGTTCAGCAAATAAGGGAACATTAAATGAGAGAAAACAATTGTTAAAAGATTCTAAGTTTATTCAGTGTTTTCCTGTTGTTGTTTTAGCTTGTTCAAATTACATTCAAAACAATGACGAACAACAAGAAATAGACGAAATATTCAATGTGAAATATTCTGGTGGAGGAAAGTCATTCTCTAAAGGAAATTGGTATTATTTGCATTACAGCAATGATAAAACAAAACTAGTAATTCATACGAGGCAATTAAGTACAAACGTAAAAAAAGAATTGCTTGATGAGGTTGGTGAAGTAATTAGAAAGCATTTAAATTTAGAGTAGGTTTTATAAAAGCAGAATGTTATGTCCAAAAAAGAATCCATTGCACGGTATAGTTTAATAATTAAAAAACTGAGGAAAAAGCCCTCTACGTTTTTAGAAATATCTGACATGCTCGCATACGAGTCAGCCTTGCAAGGTTATAATCTTAATGTCTCAAAACGCACGTTTCAACGAGATATTCAGGATATTGGATCATTATATAATATCGATATTGTGTATGATATTTCGAGAAGGGTATATTATATTGATTGTGATGAGAAACCCGAAATGAGCGAGCGGATATTAGAAGCTTTTGACACCTTTAATGCCCTGAATATGAGCGATAGGCTTTCCGATTCAATACACATTGAAAAAAGAAGACCACAAGGGACAGAAAATTTACACGGTTTGTTGCACGCTATAAAAAATAAAGTTCAAATTGCTTTTTCCTATCAAAAATTTGTGGAGGATGCAATGACACATCGCCACGTAGAACCTTACGCCCTGAAAGAATTTAAAAATCGGTGGTATATCCTTGCGAATGATTTGAAAGATAAAAAAGTGAAGAGTTTTGCATTGGATCGGCTCTCTGATTTAGAAATTACAAAGAATAAATTTCAGTTGCCGAACAATTTTAATATTACCGAGCATTTTAAATACAGCTTTGGAATTATAAGTCCAAATGACTATACTCCACAAGATGTAATCTTATCTTTCTCTCCATTTCAAGGTAAATACATAAAAACACTACCCCTACATGAATCACAAGTAATACTTAAAGATAATGATAACGAGCTACTTATACAACTCACTTTATATGTAACACTTGATTTTTTCATGGAAATTCTATCCTATGGAGATAATGTACGAGTTATTCAACCAACTAGCTTGATTTATGATTTGACTGAGGTTTATAGAAAGGCCTTAAAACACTATTAATATGATTAATATCGAAAATGCAATTGGCAGAATGAGCTAACTAATTTATCATTATCTTCTTCTAGTTTTGTTGTTCAATTTACTGCGTGTTTTTTTATTTATTCTTTCCTACATATATAATACTAATCCCAGTGATGTTTTGTGTCTGCATTGTTTTGTTGCCGACAAGTAAATTGATAGAGGAATCTAAGGTAAAGGGCATCATCTTTGCCGCGCACTTGCCCTACAAAATTTATGTATCCATGTAGTCGTTCTGTAAAACGTTGACAATCAATTTTGTTTGACTTAAAATGTCGTTTAGTAGCTGCATCTACACCATTTTGAGCAAGGTCGTGTAGCATGGCACGTATTTTCTTAAGCAATTTTCTGTCAACATTAACTTTCTCATTTACGGTAATTCCTGTAACAACCTGCCTCCCGTGTGCAGATTGTATATGGAGCTTTTGTGTATTAATTTCAAAACCGTTGTGTTTAATGAGGGCTTTAATGTTATCAATAATTTCATCTGAAATGTAATGCTCCGAAGAGAAAGTCAAATCATCGGCATAGCGAGTATAGCTGAGTTGATTTTGTTGGCAAAAAGCAGATAACTGGCTATCGAGAGTCAGGCAAACAAAATTCGATATCACAGGAGAAGTCGGGGATCCTGTAGGCAAATGAGCTTTATAGGTTGTTAATAGTGTAATGGCGATAGCAAGTTGCTCGTTGTACTGAAAAATGGAAGATGTGAAAAGGTTTTTTACTTGTTGAGCCGAAATATTTGGAAAGAAGTTCTTCAAATCAATATTTAAAATATGTTTCTTGCCAATATGAACCTTAGCGTTGCTCACGATAGTACAATTCGTTTGTTGTAAGTATTTTGGATTTATTACAAACCCATGTACTTCGTTGGGCTTAAGCCATAAATAATAGCTTTGCAGAAAATGATTCAGGCTACGAAGCACTTCTTTTAATTGATAATCAGGAGATAAGATTGTTCGTTTCCCTCCTCGTTTCTTGCTAATTTCATACTCCTCATATATAGGCTTGTTAATTAAATTTTCTACTTTTTCGATAGGTGTTTCGAGTAGTTGACAAAATTCACGAGGCGTTTCGACCGAAAGCAAACGCAGTGCATTAATTTGGTGTTTTTGGAAATTCTTTTGTAAGTAAAGTGGGGCATATTGTGCCTCATGTTGATAGTTATCGTATGTGCTATTGTAGTACAACAAGAATGCTTTTTGCACACGCGTAAGTCGTTGTAATGCATCTTTCTGTCCTTTCGCTATTTGAAGTATGAGGTTGTTTTTATCCATAATAAACATAAAAAAATGAGCCGTTGTAAATTATCTTTGAATTTTATTGTCGCTTTATGAGAAGCGTAGCGTAGCGAGCATCGCAATGAAGCGACGAGCTTTTCACTCTACTTCTTCACGGGTTGCAGGAACACAACCACAATGTCTAATTTTAATCGTGTTTGACATCATAATCTTTGAAACAACGGCTCATCCTATTTATTAAGAACGGCTTATTTCTAGGTCAAGGTCTGAAATAAGTTTGCTTACTATATCATTTTTTTTGCAGTTTTCATCCAACTCAACCAATCTTTGGGCAGCAAATGCAAAAGTATCTTTGGCTTCAATATTCTCAAATTTAGCAAATTGGGGTACAAAACGTAGAAATAAATTTCCTGTTTTTCCTGTTCGGTTTTTTGCTACGATGATTTCGGCAATTCCCCGTAAGCTATTTCCCTCATTATCTACTGTAATAGCGTAATATTCTGGTCGGTGAATAAATAGTACCTCGTCAGCATCTTGCTCTATCGAGCCACTCTCGCGCAAATCCGACAGTAAAGGGCGCTTTCCTTCGTTCCCCCACCTGCTTTCTAAAGCTCTACTTAATTGGCTCGAAGCAATAATGCAGATGTTTAATTCTTTGGCAATGCTTTTTAGTTCTCGACTGATATGAGCCACCTCTAATTCGCGGTATTGGCGGCGATGTTGATATGAAGTAATTAGTTGCAAATAATCAATGAAGAGAACTTTAATACCATGATTGCGTACTTCTTGCTCGCATTTTTCACGCAGAGCCGAAATAGATTTATCTAAATTATCTTGTATAAAAAGATTGCTGTTTTCAAATTCACTAATTTGTGCATGTATTTTTTCTATTTCTTTTGAATCCAGTTCTCCCGATTGTAGTATTTGTCCGTCTATTTCTATAGCAGCCATAATAAATCGATTGATGAGTTCCATATTTAAGAAATCAAACGAGATATATAGCACAGGGAACTTTTTGCAAATATATTGTGCTAGATTAAGCAAAAAAGCTGTTTTTCCCATTCCTGGACGAGCACCTACTACGACAAACTCCCCCGAATGAAAACCCCCAATCAGTTTGTCTAGATCTTTAAATCCTGTTTCAATTTCTTCTTTTCGATGCGTCCCATCTGTAATTTCTTCTAGTTTTTTCGCTATCAATTCGGAGATAGGCATAGATGCTGTACTTCTGTGATTGTATTCAGCACGTATTATTTGCTTCAATTGATACAAAATCTCTTGGTCGTCCATCTCTGTATTGCATACAGTAATATCCTTAATTTTTTGTAGTAATTTCGGTGTCATACTCTGTTGTTTTAATTATGTTGCAAAGTAAAGCATTCCCTGTGCCAAAGTATGTCGTAGTAAATGTTAATGTATTGTTTAATTTGATTTCTTTTCTTAGTATCCAAGTTGAGAATAGTCTGGTAAGAAAATCTCAAAACAACCCCAGTTGAGCCTAGTGTGGTAAAAAAAGTTTG
>OGVR01000018.1_pt1 | contig 8792 bp, 4 predicted proteins | sample 1575841 | NCBI WGS metagenome assembly OGVR01 (sample SAMN07581526, study PRJEB24739) | freshwater metagenome
GTTTCCCAGTCACGATAGCCAACTCCCCAGCAATACTCTTCAATCTTTCCTTTTTTACACAAATACAATGGAGGTGTAGCAATATACACATATCCATTTTCTATCAAATCTTTCATATGTCGGAAAAAGAACGTTAAAATTAGCGTAGCAATATGACTACCATCAACATCAGCATCGGTCATGATAACCACTTTATGATAACGTAATTTTGATAAATTTAGTGCTTTGCTATCTTCTTCTGTCCCAATGGTAACTCCCAAAGCAGTATAAATATTACGAATTTCTTCGCTCTCAAACACCTTGTGGGGCATGGCTTTTTCTACGTTTAATATTTTTCCACGCAAAGGCAAAATAGCCTGTGTAGCACGATCTCTACCTTGTTTGGCTGTACCACCTGCCGAATCTCCCTCTACTAAAAACAATTCGCATTTTGCGGGATCCTTTTCGGCACAATCGGCTAATTTACCAGGCAATCCTGCTCCCGATAATGGCGATTTTCGTTGTACTAAATCGCGAGCTTTACGAGCTGCATGACGGGCTGTGGCGGCTAAAATAACTTTTTCGACTATGGTGCGGGCTTCTTTTGGATGTTCCTCTAAATAATTTCCCAATGCTTCGCTTACAGCCATATCCACCGACCCCATCACCTCATTATTACCAAGCTTGGTTTTCGTCTGACCCTCAAACTGTGGCTCCGCTACTTTAATTGAGATAACCGCCGTTAAGCCCTCTCTAAAATCATTTCCGTCTATTTCTATTTTATTTTTTTCAAGCTTTTCGAGCAATTTATTCTCTTCTGCATATTTCTTTAATGTACGGGTCAATCCACGTCTAAAACCTGCCAAGTGAGTTCCCCCCTCAATAGTATTAATATTATTTACATATGAATGGATATTTTCATTGTAAGAAGTATTGTATAGCATAGCTATTTCTACTGGAGTTGCATATTTATCCGTTGATATATGAATGACTTCATCAATTAACTTCTCACGAGCTTGATCTATAAATCTAACAAATTCTGCCAATCCTTCTGTTGAATAAAATTCTTCCGATTTGTACGACCCATCTTCAAATCTCTCACGTTTATCTGTCAAAATCAAACGGATACCTGCATTTAAAAATGCTAACTCACGTAAACGACCAGCTAAAATATCATATTTATATTCAGTAGTCATAAAAATAGATCCATCTGGCTTAAAGGTTACAGTAGTTCCTCTCTGAGTAGACACGCCAATTTCTCTGACAGAAAATTGGGGTTTACCACACGAGTACTCCTGCTCATAAACCTTGCCCCCTCTATGTACCTCTACCCTCATATAATCAGACAAGGCATTTACACAAGAAACACCTACTCCATGCAACCCCCCAGATACTTTATACGAATCTTTATCAAACTTTCCACCAGCATGCAATACTGTCATTACAACCTCAAGAGCAGACTTACCTTCTTTTTCATGCATATCAACAGGAATACCACGCCCATCATCTTTTACAGTAATCGAATCATCTTCGTTAATAAATACATCAATATGTTTACAATAGCCAGCAAGTGCCTCGTCAATTGAATTATCAACCACCTCATATACAAGGTGATGCAACCCCTTCGTCCCAATATCACCAATATACATAGCCGGACGCATACGTACTGCCTCCAACCCTTCTAATACAGTAATACTACTGGCTCCATACCCACCATTTTCTTTTTTTTCTTCTTCGCTCATAATTTTTAAATTAAGTAAAAAATAAACAGACAAATTTACATAAACTTATCAAGAAAGCGAAATTTTACAGACACAAAATGACTCTAAAATGGTAATTTAGATTTTCCCTTTTTTATTCTCTTATTCATCAATCAAATAAAAAAAAATCCTTGTATATTTGCACTTTCTTATGTCTTTGCCTTATAACCAACATAGTATTATTTAGTTTATATCATTAGCTTCAACATTTACTTATGAAAAAAAAGATTGCTATCATTGCTGGAGGAAACTCTTCCGAAGTTATCGTTTCTCTTAAAAGTGCTCAAGGTATTTACTCTTTTATTGATAAAAAAACCTACGAAATATATATTGTTACCTTAATTGAGAAAAAATGGTCTGTCAAATTAGAAGATGAAACAGAAGTCGACATAGACAAAAACGACTTTTCTTTTATATTAAATGAAGAAAAAATACTTTTTGATTTTGCCTATATCACCATACACGGAACCCCTGGTGAAAATGGGATTTTACAAGGATATTTTGATTTAATTGGATTACCCTACTCCTGCTGTGGCGTATTAGCGGCAGCTATCACATTCAACAAATTTACCTGTAACCAGTACCTCAAAGGGTTTGGCATACCCGTTGCAACATCTATTTTGCTACGTAAAAACCAACAAGTAGAAAACAAAGAAGTGGTTGAAAAAATTGGCTTACCTTGTTTTATCAAATCCAATGTAGGCGGAAGTAGTTTTGGTGTAACCAAAGTAAAAGATGAAGCACACATTCAAGACGCTATCAAAAAAGCATTTTCCGAAGGAGATGAAGTTATTATTGAGGGATTTCTCAAAGGGACTGAAGTTACCTGTGGCATGTACAAAACCCACGAAAAAACACGGATATTTCCCATTACCGAAGTAGTAAGCGAAAATGAGTTTTTCGATTTCGACGCCAAATACAACGGTCAAGTAACAGAAATTACTCCAGCCCGTATCCCTCAAGAAGTTACAAACCATATACAACAATTAACAAATCAGCTATACGATATACTTGGATGCAAAGGAATCATTCGAGCAGATTTTATTATCAACAAACAAAATGTCCCTTATTTACTCGAAGTCAACACTACACCTGGAATGACCCCTACAAGCTTTATACCTCAACAAGTAAAAGCTGCAGGCATTGCTATTGCCAATGTAATGCAAGATATCATTGAAAACAAATTGAATTAGACTGAACAAACAATACACACGAAAACTATTCGCATGAAAAGTCAGCAAGAAATCATACGCATTGTACAAGAAGAATTGACTTCCACAAATTGGCTATCAGAACCTATTGCTCTTTACGACCCTATTGCCTATACCATGTCAATGGGAGGCAAGCACATACGCTCGGCGATTACGTTAATGGCGTGTAATGTATACTCCGAAAATATACAAGCAGCGATTAAGCCTGCCATAGGCATTGAGGTTTTTCACAACTTTACGCTCCTGCACGACGACATCATGGATAAAGCCGACACTCGACGAGGCAAACCTACAGTACATGTAAAATGGAATGATAACGCGGCAATCTTATCTGGTGATGCCATGCTGATTAAAGCCTACCAATTAATAGCTCAATGCCCCAAAGAATTGCTTGCAGACGTACTTGCTGTATTTTCTCAAACAGCTATTGAAGTTTGCGAAGGACAACAGTACGATATGAATTTCGAACATCAAGATACGGTTTCAGAAGAAGAATACATTGAAATGATTCGTTTAAAAACAGCCGTATTATTAGCTGCAAGCTTAAAAATTGGGGCTATTATCGGTGGTGCAACTCCACTACAAGCGAATGCTTTATACGATTTTGGTATTCATATTGGCATCGCCTTTCAACTACAAGACGACTTACTTGATGTATATGGAGATCCTACAATTTTCGGAAAAAAAATCGGCGGAGATATTATCTGCAATAAAAAAACTTTTTTGTTGATTCGTGCACTGAAAAATGCAAACAATACTCAACGTAATAAAATCCAACACTGGATGACACAACATCCTGATGACCCTACCGAAAAAATTGTACAAATGACCTCAATATTCAACGAAACGGGTGTAAAACAAGCCTGCCAACAACGAATGAAAGAGCATTATAACAAAGCCCTACTTGCTTTGAATAAAGCATGCGAAGTAGAAGAAAAAATAGTACATTTACAAAAATTAGCATCAGAACTAATGCAAAGGGAAAAATAATGGAACACGAATTTGGATTTTACAAAAATATAACGTACATTTGCGTTTATCATATTTTTTGTTAACCTTATGCCCTACAGAAGACTTCCAAATACAGATGCCGCACGTTTGAGAGCACTGCAGGCTGTTGCTTGCTACAAAAATTCGCCTATCGACACCGAACTGCCTTTCGATAGACGAATACTACAAGAAATTTGTAGCTTTTTGCCTCTATTTGAAAACGCACTGGCTGAATACAAACAAGCCATTAACAGCGAAGGAAACAAAAATACCAAATACCTACAATACATAAAAAATGTGAGATTATATATTTCCCATTTTATTCAAGTCCTCAATTTAGCGTGTATTCGTAACGAAATAAAACCTGAAAAAAAATTATTGTATAAGCTATTGCCCGACAATTATGCCGTGCCTGATTTAAGCACAGAAACTTTGCTTCTAGAATGGGGGAAAAATATTATACAAGGAGAAAACGAACGAACACGTGCTGGAAGTTCTCCTATTTACAATCCGACCATCGCAAAAGTACACGTACACTATGATATTTTTAAAGAAGCATATCACTCAAAAAAAGTAGCACAGAAAAATGTAGGGAGATATGCAGAAAATATGCAGAAAATGAGAATGCGAGCTGACGAAATCATCCTTGATGCTTGGAACCAAATTGAACAAGCTTTTGTTCATTATGGTATGGATGCGATGCAACAAAAAGCAAAAGAATTTGGAATTGTCTATTACTTAAGAAGAAAAGAGAGACAAGCAATGACAAAAAAATCGCACTAAAAGAAAACTTTTGGCGTGTTTGTTTTTTTTTGTGGAATATATAAATTAAATTTGCACCGTATTTTGTGACTTTTGAACACCAAAATGGTCGTTTTGAGTCTTTTTTATAGACTAATACTCATTCGGATGAAGAAATTTATACTTTTACTAACCATATTTACCCTAAGCAATTTTATCGCTTTTAGTGCAGAGTTGCCTTCCAAAGGATATTCTGGTCCCGCCTTTTCTGATGGAGGAGGTTTTATGGATGAGCCAACCTTAAGTGTAGGAGACAGAATTGGTGCTACTAATTCCGTATTAGGGAATGAAGCATGTATGGACGCTTGTTTAGATGAGCTAACGATTGATTTTGCTGCGTGTTTAGGGGACCCTATTTGCGAAGACGAAGCTTTTATTGCTTATACAGTCTGTATGGACGCTTGCGATACATACTCTTTACCTGTCGGTTCAGGGTTTTTCTTCTTGCTACTACTTAGTGGAGGATATGCTGGCATCAAATTAAGAAGAAAAAAGAAAGAAGCATAAGCTTACATAGTAATTAAACTAATACATATTGAATAGAGTTGGCCCAAGCTGACTCTATTTTTTTTGCATAAAGTTATTTAGAGTTGACAGTGATTAGTGATTAGCATTTAGTTGAAAGTATAAAGTTATTAAGTAAACCCAACAGCAACAACACCCAAACTTTCTAAGTTTCCAATGTTAATTAATTTCAGGGCGTTGCCCTGAAACCCACTCCCTTTTTTGTTTTGATACAAAAAACGAAGGAAAAAAAATCAAGACTGCGATTATTCAGTGGAAAGTGTATAGTTAAAAGTTGAAAGTGTTGGAAGAGAAACGTTGTTGGTGGTTCGTGCGAAACTATCAACTGTCAATTCTCAACTATCAACTCAATAAAAACTCGCTCCGATAAATCGGATCTCAAACAGCATTCTTTTTTAACCGCTCATTTCACGGCATTTTTTGGCTACATAAACGATGTCGTCGCGGGCTATTCAGTTGATAGCGGAAAATGTGTAAGGTTTAGCGTTGTTTGATTCTCGCTGGGCGTTTAGTGTGTAGCGTGTAACGTGTAGGGGTTAGTGGTAAAATTGTCAGTTAAAAAGTTGAAAGTAAACCCAACAGCAACACCCCTCCCAAAAAAAACTTTTTAACTTTCTAACTTTATGAACTGTCAACTCTCCACTTTCAAAACCACCCCTCGATTCTTCCTTCCATCAACTTTTACAAGTAATGGAGATGAAAATCGTACATGACGTATATATTCTGTTTCGTGCAAAGCTTCCTGTTCGTCCAAATAAGCACAATCATAATAGTCATCTTCGTTTTGAGTTATCGTAAAATAACACACACCAAAAGACGTTAAATTCTGAAAAAAATGAGTACCTTGACTTGGGTCGATATGATACGATGTTTCTCCAGCTTCAACAATAACGCGTGCTCCCGAAATATGTGGCCACTTAATAGGAATACCTAACCAATGGTCACTACTTCCCCAGCGACCAGGACCAACCAATATATAAGATTTATCTTCAGCAACTAATTGCTTGTTTATTTTTTCGATATCATAAGCTATCAAGATATTTTTAGAAGGATTGAAAGCTCCTTTTTTAACGTATACTACATCATAGACATCATTCATAATGCCATTTCCTAAAGCATTAGTAGTCGAGAGAAAAGTTTTTTCTTTTGAAATAAGGCTTATATCTTCTGTTAACGATTCATTTAAGCCTACAATTGGACGTATTTGAAGTAAATAAAAGGTGTGTTGCTCATTTTTTTCATAATCTAAATATACGGCAAATTCAATTTCTACTGGACATCCCATTTCTTTTTCGCCAACCGTCAATACATTTTTCAATATATCCGCCAATTGAAAAGACTGATGTTCTAAGATATTTACAAAAGTGATTAACTTGCGTCCACCTGCATATACTCCATCACGTATTACTTGGTCAATAGGATCAAAAGTAGATGCTAACCAACGTAATGTACCATCTTGTTCAGCCTCTCTAATATGTAGTTTTTGCAAATTATCGCCATCATCTACTCTTGGTTTAAACGACCTTTGAGCTAAATCCAAACAATAAAAATAATTTTGCGTTTCACTAAGAGCAAACTCCATGGTACTCGTTTGAAGCACCTTATTTGGATAAGCTGGACAAAAACGTAATGTTTGCCCTCCATCAACTATGTATTTCCCTAAACCTAATGCAACATTAACAACACCTTCTTCGGGTTTTTCTTCGCCAATAGGATAATAATTTAACGATCGTGCCACTCCCGAAAAAGAAGGATAAAACCGATTTCCATAAGCATTTCCACACACTTCTTGTAACACTACAGCCATTTTCTCTTCATCTATCAGGTTTTTAGTGGCTTTCATGTATGCTTTGCTATCTGCATAAAATACAGATGCATATACCGCTTTAATAGCATCACTCACCATCCGTAAAGTAGTAGTACGACTCTCTGATACATTCGGAACCATATAGGTGGAGTAAATTCCCGCAAAAGGCTGATAATGAGAATCTTCTAATAAGCTAGACGATCGAACTGCAATCGGACTTTGAATTACCCCTAAAAAAGCATACAAATCTTTCATGATTTTTCGTGGCAATCTTGCCTCCAAAAAAACCTCTAAAATTTGTTCATCGGATACATCTTCTCGCAACGCTACTACATACAAATTGTTTGTTTCCATAAACTCATCAAACATATCTGTACAAAGCACAACTGTTTTAGGAACAGTTATTTGCGTATTTTCAAAATCATACAAAGTTGGATTACGTTTTGAAACAGCATTCAAAAATGCTAACCCTCTCCCTTTTCCTCCCATCGAATCTTCTCCTATTCGTGCAAAATTGGAGTATTCATCAAATCTATCGCTTTGAAAAACAGCCACAATACCTTTGTTTTTAATCTTGCGATAATTTACAATCGCATCAAACACAATATGTCTTGCCCTGTCAATATCTTTTATGTCTTTAATAATGATATAACGCAAATATTCAGCTAGCGGAAACATCGCCCGTGAATAGAGCCATCGAGATAAATCATTTTGAGCCAAATGATAAAACAAAGAATTTGCAGGAATATCAAAAATATGTTTCTGCAAATCTTGCAGATTATGTACCGTTATCAAAGCTTCACGGGTGTCAGGAGACACAAATACCAAATCGCCAAACTTAAAATGATGCGTTATAGCGTCTTTAAATTGTTTGTGAAAGGTTTTGTCTGTTTTATCTAAAAAAATAGCACATAGCCTGTCTGTTTGCTCACAAACGCCCTTTGGCTCACTTGACTCAACGATAATAGGAACAAACGGGTCCAACTTTCTAATTTCCTGACTTAACTCCAATCCAGCGGTTGGATGTATCTGACCCGCTCTAGGAAAACGCACATCAGTTATTACACCCAACATGTTTTTTTGATATTTTTTATATAAAAACATAGCTTCTTCGTAAGTGCGAGCTAATAAAATCTTAGGTCTTCCTCGCATCCGTAACATTTGTTGGTGAGCATTCAGTGCTTCGGTCATAAATGACAGCGATTGAGTAAATACATGTTTGTACAAATATGGCAAAATAGAAGAATAAAAATGAATGGAATCTTCAACAAACAAAATAACTTGTACACCTACTGAGGCAACATCATCATCTACATTTAACTTATCTTCTAATAGCTTAACAATAGCCAACAACAGATCCGAATTACCAAGCCAACTAAATACGTAGTCCACATGCGAGAAATCTCCTTCTGAAAATACACGTTTAAAGATTCGACGAGACAAAGTAGTCAATACTACTATGGGTATATCAGAATAACTTAACTTCAATTCGTTTGCCATTTCCAAAATCTGACTATTATCGCTGGTTGGCATCACGATAATTAAATCATAATGTCGAGTTTGTATCAGTTCTTTTACTTCTTTACGTTCGCTAGCAATGGTAAACCTCGGTGGGTAGCGTAAATTAAGAGCAGTATATTCATTGAAAATTTGTTCGTCAATTCGTCCATCTTCTTCCAACATAAAAGCATCATACTTGCTCGCAATAAGTAGTATATT
>OGVR01000020.1_pt1 | contig 8771 bp, 6 predicted proteins | sample 1575841 | NCBI WGS metagenome assembly OGVR01 (sample SAMN07581526, study PRJEB24739) | freshwater metagenome
GTTTCCCAGTCACGATATAAGGATGCACCTGCACCCCTAGTGTTAGTAGTGGCTGTAAGGGGTTCATTGACACTTCCTATCCCCCTACGGAAGTTATCCATATCTACGATAAAGTCACTAAACTCACCGAGCGCATCAGTAACTGCTCTATCAGCTACAATCTTATTCGCCTCAATTCTAAGTTTAGTGGCCATTACAGCTGTAGAGGCAAAGCCTGGCCCCTGCGTGTGAATAAAAGTATCAATAGGTGCAGCGTTTCTAAGGCTGTCAAAATCAAAAGTAGCCAATACTGTTCTAGGTTTTAGAATATCTGCTGTATGGAACTTGGCGTCAACCAGTCTAGGGGTTGCTTGGAAGGCATCTTCAACAGCATCTTCCATCCATTTATAGTCTACCCCTAAAGAGCCAGCAATACTAGCTAGGTCCCCAGGGCCATTAGTAGCATAATGCTTGGCCGCCATTCGAAGCCTGAGTTCATTGATATGCTTTTCAAGCGTAGTGTTGAGTAGGATATCCCTTAAAGGCGTATCTCCTACCTTAATTTTATCAATCATGAAAGTATCTATCTGCCCCTCGTCAATGCTTTCAGCGAGGCGCATAAGAGCAGGAATATCCTCTGCGGGGATTGTGTTATATGCCCCAGCCAAGAAATTCTTGAAGTCAGTATTAGATAGCTGGCTCATCCAGCCCATGCGCATTGTGTTATTAAAGCCCGAGGCGGTCAGATCAGTAGCAGCAGAGAATACTTGTGGCGTGAACTTACCGTTTTGAACTACGCCAGATTTATTATAACTAACTCTCTCTTTATGGATGGTATCTCCAAAAAGAATTGTGCCCTCAGGAGATACAGTTCCTGTTTGAAGGTCAATAGCCATAGATACTTTTCTAGGCGCTACGGCTACACTTTTAATAAGGGCACTATTTTTGTTCCTGATAACCTTATCAGTACCTTCGACAATACCAAAATCATCATTGTTTGTTTTCAGGAAATGCTGTATCTTGGCCGGAGTATCTAAATCTCTGGGAATTACACTAAACCTATAGGCATCCATGTTGGCTACATTAGGATGAAACTCAATATCTACATCTAATGAGGGAGTCTGACTAGTAGCTGCAATGTGTGTTGGCCTAGGAGCATTAAATGCCGCTCGAATTGCATCAAGCCCTTCTTCCGTAGCCGGCTCAATGTGATCTACAAAGTTAAGTTTATTATAGACTTCTAATACTGCTTTCTGTGGCGTGGCACCAGAATTAACAGCACTATCTATAGAGTCCATAACAAACTCTCGATAGGCTTGCCCAATATGTACATTACCTCTGGCAAGACTATTGAATTTAATACCTACTTCATCTAAGCCCTGCTTCTGAGCTTTAGCTTTTGTATCAGTCAGTAGCTTAGAAAGGTCAAAAGTGTGTTGTTGCGTTGCCCCATCGTAATTAAAGGAAACAGTTCTTAGTTTATCAGTTTCGCTTTTACGATAGATATCTGCAAGAAATGATGCAATCTCTGTCCCAGGCTCCAGACCTAGTTTCTTAGGATCAAGGAATGTATCAACACGCCGCATATCGCGGTTAATGGTGTCTACAGACTTAATCAAGGCTCCACGGGCTACGACAGACCCTGCTACCCCGCCAATTGCTCCACCAAGCGCCCCACCTAGGGCCATGTTCCACATGAAATCTTGATAAGACCAATCATCAAATAGCGGGCTGTCGTGCATGGCAATAAGAATCCCTAGCTCTGCTGCCAGAGAATCCTGCACGTTATCTAAGACTTCAAACCCAAGATGTTTCTGCCTAGCTCTGGATTGAAGGATAGTCCTAAGCATACCTCCTGATGCAGGAATCTCATCAAGGGCTGCCTTGAGATGTTTGTGTTTTGCAGTATTTGCAAATCCCAAATAGCGCCCAAAATTACCTACAGCTTGGCCACCGCGGGCCAGTTTTAAGGCTTTAACTCCAGCCATACCGGGCAGAATAGCAGCCCCAATAAAGCCCACTACATCCACAGCAGTTTGATTCTCTCTATAGTATTCTTCAGTTGACTCACCTAGAAGCCTACCGATTGTTTCAGCCTCATCAAACTGCTCTGCCCCTACATAGTCTAATCCAGTATTAACAATACTTAGCAACCCGCTGGCAAGGGCAGCAGGGGCGCCTTGAGTTATTGCCTGTGCGACTCTGGTGAGCGTACCTGCTTGAAAGTCAGCAGAGTTTACAGCTTGAACTGTCGGATGGAATTGGCTGAGATTCATAATAGAGCCTGAAGATTATTGGGCTGGAGGAGTTACTGGAGGGTTTGTAGGGGCAGTTATGTTTCTAATACTCTCTTCCATTCTTAGCGCATTTCTCTCGCGCATCGAGGCTTCTCCCATGGCAAATCTAGAAAGAGCTTCTTTGACGCTAGAGACATTCATACTATCTACTCTAATCTCCCTACCAAAGAAACCAGAAGTTGTGAATACCATCATATTGGATTCTTGTGGGGGCAATCCTAGAAGGGTATAGTTCATAGTGTCTCTGTTGAAAGCAGCAGCAGTACGATAGTGCTCTACTACAGCAGTTGCCGCGAGGTCTAGAGATACTTGCCTTGCAGCTATTTGTTGAGCTAGTGTTCTCCAAGCAAGCTGTTCTTCTTCCCTAGTAATCTCTCCGGCTGTTCTTGGGAGTGCAGCGTTTACATTTTTTAATGTAGTTGTAAACCTGTTATTTCTAAGGGCTGCGCCTACAGGGCTAGCTAACAAGTCAGCGTGCCTTGCAACATACGGGTTGAAGATGTTTGTAAACCTAGCAGAATTTGTTGCATCCGTAGTCTGGGGATTAATTGCAGAGTCCCTGATACTAGATATATATAGTTGCTCTGCTTTAGCTCTGATTTCTTCAGAGCTTGGGGACATATTACTGCCGCCTGCTGGAGTCCTAAGAAGTCTAGTAGCTTCCGGCATTAGTGCTTGAATACCGGCAGTAGTAGCCCGCATAGTCTGCACTAAAGCAGGGTTGTTTGTCTCAAGAGTGGCAACATTACCGAAGCGTTGGATAAATGCAGCTACTTCTGTAGGAGAGTTACCTAGATTCCCAGTACCAGCTGCATTAAGTATTTGAGCTTGCATGGCAGCAGGCATCATGCGAACTTCTGGAATAGTTAGTGGCGCACGGCCAATAGCTACTCCAAGAGCTGCAAGATTACGGGATAATAAATTTGCCTGATCTTGCTCTAGTTTATTCTCATTGAGTCTAAGCTCGAGTTCCTGTCGCCGTAGATTTCTAGCCTCTGCTGCGTCAGCTCTAGCAGCAGCTCTGTCTCTACGATCCTCAATCATGTTAGTTACTTGCATCCCTCTTTCTGCAAGATTGCCTGCTACTTCAGCCTTAGCATAATCTACTTGAAGCTGCGCAAGATACCTAGCTCCAGCCCTAGCTGCTACTTGCCCTTCTAGCTCAATGATATTAGATTGGGCGGCCAGGAATTCAGTCCTAGCCTTGGCGTGTTGAATATCCTGTAGCTGACCCGCAGTTGCTGCTGTTGCAAGGGATTGTTGCTGCCGCAATAAATCTTGGCGCGTGTTGATATCTCTAGCCGCAGAGTCCCTAGTGGCAACAAGTTGATTATTCCTAGCGGCCAGTTGAGGCAGTTTAAGCTGTGCGGCCAGAAATGCCACTGGATTATCTAGGATGTTGATAGATTGGAGTCTATCAATTTCACGTCTAACATTCCTACGTTCGCGCTCTGCGAAATCATAGGTTCCCATATTTTCTACTAGCTGATTCTCTACATTAGAATCATCAAGACTAAGGATTGTTGCGGCACGCTCCCTAGAAGCTGCAATATCATGGGCTAGAAGTGCTTCTCTGCGAGCAGTTTCAGCAGCAGCATCTGCTACTTGGCGCCTAGATTCAATCAATCTTGCATCAATTTCAGCCTGAGTTTGATCTTGGCGCGCAAGGTGAGCAGCCTGTGCGTTTAGTGTGGCAGTCTGTTGATTGGCTATATTGGTGAATGTAGCCATCATATTTTGCAGAAATTGCGACATTGATTTCTCCTAGAAAAATAGATTACCAGCTACCATCCTCAGAACCTCCAGCGCCGCCAAAACCGCCATCGCCACCAAAACCATCGCCGCCACCAAAGCTGCCACCAGAATCGCCAAAGCCACCAGAATCTCCTCCCCAACCGCCACTATCTCCCCAACCGCCACCACCCCAATCACTAGTTCCCCAAGAGCCACTATCACCAAAGCCTAATCCAAGCCCTCCCGAGCTAAGACCCAATCCACCACCAGTAAATCCATCAGCTAGACTTCCGCCAAACGTAGCATCTGAAGAATAGCCACCGCTAAGTCCAGGGCTACTTGTTCCGCCCCAATCAAAGCCACTATCCATTGGCGCTGCGGCACTGGACATATCTACTACTGGTGCAGGCGGCCCAAGTCTAACTCCTGCCATATTTGCAATAGTACTAGAAACTATTCCTTGACGTCCTGTAAGCCCTAAGACGGCATCAACCAAAGCTAGTGCAGGAACAGCGCCATAAACTGCTGCTGTTCCTAGCCCTGTCATAGCTCCAGGAATTCCAGCATTAGAGAATCCCATAATAGCAGAGCCTACAGCAGGACTAACTCCTAATGCTTTCATGGCAACAGGGGCTAGAGCTTGAGCTACTTGTGCAGGATTTTCTGCTTGGCTTATGCGCCCAATAGTAGATGCTGCTCCTGCCAGAGTACCGAGGGCATTAGCTGCATTGACGGCACCTCTAGAATCTGTCATCATACCAAGGTTGCCAAGTACAGTAGCTACGTTACCAGCAGCATTTATGGCTTGGCCAGGAGAAGGCCCGCCAGTTTGAAACCCAAAGTTAGCAGCATCGCTACTCTGGTCGCCCGCTGGATTAGTAAAAAGATCAGAGCGAGGATTATTAGCAGCAGGCCCAGGTCCCGGCCTCGATTGAATTGGGTTTGTTGCTGCTAATACTTGCTGCCTAAAAAGTTCAGCAAAATCAGCAGAATCTGCATAGCTACGATTAAACTGCGGTATCCTTGGTGCATCTGCCCCAGAGCGAACACCAATTCCAGTATGAAGCCTTTGTATATGTTGTGCTGCCATGAGTGTTCCTAGGAGTTAAAGCTATTACCAAGTGAAGCCATCAGGGGCACGAAACCCAAGGCCACCGCCAGGAGACAACCCTAGATCACCTGTAGGATTAAATCCTAGGGATTGCTGAGGTAGTGGCTGGAATTGGGGGCTAGGAGTAAAGATATTAGCCCAATCGGTAGCAGGTACATCCCAACTACCTTGATTGAAAGTAGGCATAGGGGCAGCACTAGGGGCAGATAGGCCAGAAGTGTTATTACCTGCTACCATTCCTAGGCCACTATTAGGAGCTGATCCCAGAGAGAAACTTGGCATTTGTGCACTAGTTACTGGCGCAGCAGAGGTTAAATTAGCTGCTGGAGTAACATTTGCAGTCTGGACAGGAGCCAAGGCTGTAGTAGTTTCTGCCCTGTTGCTACCTCCGGTAAGCTTGCCAAGCATATCTTGCACGCTACTAGAGCCAGTAAGTCTAGTAAGCCCTTGCATTGCTGCAATCATCGCTGCAATATCCCCTAGCTGGGAGCCAGTAGCAGTCTGTGCTCTAGTAGTTCTTTGCTCGCCACGGGTGGCTTGAGCAATGTTTGCGGCAGCATTTGCTTGAATTCTTTGGTTCTCCTGCTGTTGCTCAACCAAAGTTTTCTGTGCCTGAGTTGCAGTAGTTGCAAGTAGCTGCTTTAGCGCAGCCTCCATTGCGCTATTAGACCCACTCCTGGCCCCTGCTGCGTGAACCATTCTCTGCTGCAAGCCAGGAATGGAGCCTGCTGCTTGAGAGAAAATAGCTTCTAGTGTGGCCCTATAGTCAGCACCTTGAAGCTGGCGCAACAAGGCTTCTAGCGGTGCAATGTTTGCAGTACCAGTAGTGGTTTGTGTTTGCCCACCGCCAGAAAGTAGTCCAGCAAGCTGCTGAATTACTTGAAACTGATTTGGGACTTGAACAGTATCAGGAGATTGCTGAGTCATGATAAATCCTTTCTAGGGTTATTTCGTTACGCCAGACTTCTTTTCGTAAGTTCTAAGCCCAGCAATACCCAGCATGGCACCAAGAACATAGATTAATAGTTCTGAGTCCATAGCTGGCAAAGCGGGGAGTGCATACATTACTGCTACCCAGTTTAAGAGGTTATGCAGAACTGCCTGATAGAATAATCCTACACCACAAGTCCAGCCTACAAATGGACGCCAGCCTGCCACAAAGATACTGGGATGAGCAGCTTCTCTAGCATTGATTTCTAGCTGCCCCAGAATCTTTTTAAGATCACCTTCTTGGGAAAGCTTAAGTAGTTCTAGCTCTGCTGCTGCTTTCTTCTCAGGGTCAGGGATGAGCCTGTCAATAAGCCTGGAGCCAATATCGAGAAGTGGAATGATTGCAGGACTCATTACGCATACTCCCAAATAACATTTTGAGGTAGCCCCTGGGCGCCAATCCCTAGGTGTAGAAAGGTTGGAGCGATCCCAATACGAGTAATCCCATGACGCAGTGCAAGAGATACAAGAATAAAGCGATCAGACCCAGATGTACAGGCTATATCGCAGCAGGTTCCTCGCGTATGCTCGCCATTACTATGGCCTTTTCTGGCCTCCACTGGGTGACTAGGATGCCGATAGCCACTTGTTACTCGCATTGGGCGGCCAAAATCAGTCCTTATAGACTGGAGGGTTGCTAGGAAAAGAGGATCCATGTCAATCTTCCCTGTATGTCGGCAGCGGAATTCTGCTTCAGAGAAGTTAGGATAAAGTGACCAGTTGATGTTCATGATAAGTTTCCTTTTAGAAGTCAAGGTGCGTACCGTCAGCATTATTGACTCTTAGCGTTGTGCTATTGAGTCTAAAGATTGCAACCGGCCGGTTAGCCGCAATCTCAATGTCAAGGTAAAAGCCTTCTGAACCAAGACCAATACCTACAACCTGATTGATAACTCCTGTTGCAGTAGGAACAGTTTGAGTCATAAGCCCATCAGTAGCTAGGTAATAAGGGGCGCCAAATACTGTGTTTGCCACGCCGCGACAATGTCCTGACATTAGAATTATTTCCCCAAATTGACCTGCTGCTAGGCCGCTTGGTGCGTTACAAATTCCATGAGCAGCTCTTAGGGGAGTAGTTGCATTGGCAAGATTAGCAGTTATCTTCCCACCTGAAATGCTTAGATTCACCAAGCGGCCAAAACCAATATCTACTGCTGCCTGTGCAAATACCTTTTGATACTTATTACTAGACAACCCAATAAGTTGATTTACTCCTGCTAGCTCCGCTTGGGTAAACTGCACATTGCCAGTTTGCATACTTAAATGCTGTGCAAGAGAATTTATAGATTGATAAATAGGATTAACTAAAGCGGCATCCCTATCAGGGAGGCCACTAGAAGTTGCAGGTAAACCGCCAGAAATTTCAAACTTAGGCATGGCAAGGGATTAAAGTCTACCCGTAGGTAGAGCCTCTACAATAACTGTGGAAAGATTAAATGTACCTTCTATTACTATGTTAAAGTTCTTACAATCAATTAGGCAACCTACCTCAAGGTAATCTTCCGCCCTTTGAAGTGCAGTTGTAGGTACGACTCGATCAATAACCCTACCATTAGCAGACGCTTGAATAAATACATTCGCATCTTTAACCCCTTCAAGTTCAATCTTATTGAGCTGTATGTTACGGGTTCTGGCAAGTTGAACCCTGCCGATGATTACTGTGGACTGGTTCTCAACTGGAACTGTAGTGTTTGACCAAGCAGCTACTCTAACCTCGCCTGTGGGGAGTAGAAATGCCATCGCGTGTTGAGCAGCGGTAATGGCACTATTAGTTATAATCATTTGATCGTACTGTCTAGGTAAGGTCTGTGTGTAACTTACATCTAGCAACATGCCATAATTAATTTGTGCTGCTGGCGCAGGATATACATAGTTAAAACAATCCACATGAGCGATCCTAAGTTTACCCCAGCGCTCTAATTGAGCATCATAAATTAGCGCAAAGGAAAATATTCCTGGAAAAGTACCGTAAGAAACTACTAGATACCTGTTGCCTATAGTGTTAATCTTTGTATAGAAATCTACGCTAGAAGATACTGGCTCGAAATCTTTATGCGCCGGGGAATAGACTTCAAACTGGCGCCCAGCAATAAAGTCAGAAACATCAGGATGTGCCGCAGTTCCACTATTAAGGTTAATTGATTGGATGCCAGCAGAGGTATAAGCTACTAGCCTAGAGAGTGTGGCATCTACAGTTGCTTGCTCATAAGAGAGCAGACCCCCTACGCCAGGAATCTCGCGGAAAGTCCAAGGACTGGCAACGCTATTTGCATGGAATGTTGCGCTGATTGCATTGCGCGAAGTAAAGATAACAAATCCACCTGCGATACCTAGAATGGCTGTGATTGCGCCCTTAATATCCTCTGGAATTTGGCGCCCCGAGCCAGTAAAAGCATTATTGGCAAAGGGTGAAAAGTTAAAAGATGTTCCATCAAAAGCAGCCCAAGCTACCTCAATCCCTGACCAGATGATAAGAAATCCAGAAGAACTAGAAATACCATCAATGGTTCCTGCAGCAAAGGGTACGTTAGTAATGAATGTAGTCGTAGCTACTAGAGTTCTTGCTACCGGGTCCCAGCGAAACAAACTCATATCTACGGGGGTGGCATCATTACTTCTTAACCTACTATAACATACGAATGTTTGACCATCTACATAAG
>OGVR01000021.1_pt1 | contig 8375 bp, 10 predicted proteins | sample 1575841 | NCBI WGS metagenome assembly OGVR01 (sample SAMN07581526, study PRJEB24739) | freshwater metagenome
GTTTCCCAGTCACGATAAGTACCCATGAGTAACGCCGGACTTTTGATGATTGAGAACGAGATTCGTGCGGTTCTCTCACAAGCTGAAGCCAACGGTGGTATTGATCGTGGATGGACAGTGAGTACCCCGGATGTATTGAGCATCCCTGAGAACCTTCGTGCTCAACGTATTGCGGGTGCTTTTGTATTCCGTGCCCGCTTGGCAGGCTCCGTGCGCCGCGTCCGTATCGAAGGCTTCCTCTCGGTCTAATTAAGGAATATAAATATGTCTGATATTTTAATTGGCAATTACTCTCCAGAGAGTCTTATTGTCACAATGAGTAAGGGTGGGTTTACTCACCAACTTACAGGTTTTGCTGATGGAAGTTTTCTTACAGTCACCCGCATGGTTCCGGCCAGTACTCCGTATATCGGGGCCGACCTAACCGGAGGTCGTACTAAGCGTAAGAATCGTTCGTGTACTGCATCTTTCACACTACATCAGTATGCTGCTAGTAATAAAGTTTTGCAGGATTTACAACGTGCGGATGAAGAGGACGATGGTAACGCTTGGGTATTTAACTTCTTGATTAGAGATACATCGGGCCAGACTTCGATCTTCTCTAGTCAGACTATTATCCAAACTACACCTGACGTTTCTTTCGGAACAGATACAGAAACTCGTGTATGGGAGTTTTTCATGTTCAACGCTGACATTCAGATTGGTGGCAACGCACCGCTGAGTGCAGCAGAGCAAGCCGCTGTTTCTGCTGTAGGCGGCGTTACCGAAGACCGCTGGAAGGCATAAACACCCTTCTTCAATGAGGGCTTGAAACATAGCCCTCTATACTAAGGAGAAATTATGCCTACATTATTTAACTATATTCCCGAAGCAGTCAATTGCCTCATTGCTGGATTCATCCCAATTGAAGGTTTTGTTGACGGTACGTTCATTAGTGTAGATAAGGATGAAATGCCTTTCACTTCTGTGCGTATGCCTGATGGGACAATAGCAAGAAAATATACAAACAGTCAAACATATACAATCACTATTACATTGCACAATGGCAGTGAGACAAATAATCTTCTCACCAAGTTGTGGCAAGTGGATGAGCTTACACAGATGGGTAAGTTTCCACTGTTGATTAAAGATCAGAGTGGTAGTGATTTACTATTCTCCACTGAATCTTGGATTGAGAGTATCCCAAGCCTTACTAAGAGTAATGGTATTGACTCTCGTGTGTGGGTGATTAAGTCTGCTTATGCTGTCATCAACATTGGTGGCAATGAAGAACAAAGTGGATTGATTAACGACATTGTTAATATTGCAACGTCTGCTTTACCGGGATTGGGGTTATTCTAAATGTCTAAGGTATTTTGCTATAACCCACGTGAAGTAGTGCTATCATTTGGTGGTTATCAGATCACTGGATGGCAGAGTATTTCAATTGCAAGAAGTGTAGATGCTTTCAAACCCATTCGTGGTATTCGTGGTAAACATACACGAGTTAGGAATGCTGATACCTCTTGTATGATTACTGTGCCGTTGCTTCAAACTTCTATGAGCAATGATGTATTCTCTAGAATTCATGAGCTTGACCTTACTAACGGGACAGGGCGTATATCCCTGACAATCTCCGATTTGAAAGGGACGAGTGTATTTAGTTCTGTAGAAGCATATATCGTAGGATACCCTGAAGTTGTATACTCTGGTGAGTTTGAATATCGCCAGTGGAGAATCTTTTGTCAGACCACAGGTAGTTATACTGTTGGTGGTAATGCACAAGTTGAGAACATCTTTAGTGGCATATTTAGTGCTGCTTCTGGATTAGCAAACAGAGCTGTTGATACTGTGTCTAGTCTATTTTAAACGAACAATTGCACATCTCACAAGAATCTGGTATAATTTCCTGAATACTAATTACAGGAGCTTTATGTGAATATTTCCCAAGAGACTTTTGACGAAAACTATCACCAAGAACATTGGACTCTTACCGCACCCTTATTTGGGAGACAAAACCAGCTTAAAGTGCTAGGTTTTAATGGTCGTTTTCAGAAAGAGAAGTTATATTTTGTGAAGTGTGCAATCTGTTCATGTGATCCTGATTTGTATGGAGATGGAATCTTCACAAGCACTAAGGCAAACCTTGTTGCCGGTAAAGAGCCTTGTGGTTGTTCACCTTCCCCTAAAAGGACCGAGAAGCAATTATCTATTATACTTGATCGTATTTTATCCCTAAAGGGTTACAGATTCACAGGCTTTAATGGGGACTACAAGAAGAAAAGTACCCGTTGTGGTGTTTATTGTGAAACTCATGGACAGAACTATAATAATACCGCAAGTATGATAATTAGCTTAGGCACGGCTTGCAAATTTTGTGGGTATGAAAGTTCTAAAGGTCCAAGAGTGGCTGATTCAGAGGTTATCAACTCTTTCCTTAGATCAGGATCATTTCCTATTGACACAGTTTTTACTAGAAGTGTAGAAGATACTAGCGGCTAAAGATAATATTTGTAGATTTTCAATACGATCATCAGTAAAATCGTTATTAATATGATCTACAGTCTCATCTTCAGTTAGTTCTCTTCCGAGATGTTGCTCCATCAATAGACGAGGATAGGACTTTGTTTACCTGCGTCCATCATCATGAATGATAACTATGGTCCATTTCTAAATGTAGTAAACGGGTATACTATAACAGGGAATGATTAAAGTATAACAAATCGGGTGCCTAATGTCATACTTTAAATCATTCCCTGTTATAGTATACCCGTTTACTACATTTAGAAATGGACCAGAGTTTCGTGCAGTTAAAGATATAGTACTGAATGTCCGAATTATTAAAGAAATTATTGCTGGCATTCAGTACTATGACTATTATGATATTATAGATGATGAAAGAATTGAAGTGATCGCAGAAAAATTATATGGTGATCCAAATTTACATTGGGTTCTGATGTTAATCAATGAGCGATTTGATTACATCAATGATTTTCCAGTCAGTGATGATAGATTAAATGAAATCATCGAGGAAAAATATGGAGTTGGTAGTCATAATCAGACACATATGTTATTTGGTGTCCCACACTTTGAAGATGAATTTGGCAATGTGGTTGATTCCGGTGCCCCGCTGTCAAGAGCTATAACCAATTATGAATATGAATTTAGGATCAATGAATCTAAACGTAGAATTAAAACTATTGATCAACGATTAATTGGTCAAATCTCCAGAGAACTAGAGGCAGCATTCTCTAATGGATAATAGTAATCCAAATAAAGGCATTACATTTGCCGGTGAGTATATATTAGATGAATTTGCCATACTAAAGGCGGATTCTGATTTAGCCGTTGATGTCCGCAATCAATTAAATGCATTTTATATCTATGAGGATATGTATAGTCCATTGATTACTGGAACTGCAGTTATTCGTGACACATTAGATTTGCCAAGTCTATTTGGTAGGGGTGGGAAAAATTTACTCAGAATCAAGGTTCGGACACCAAGCTATAAAAGTATTGAGGGATTCTTTCATCTTTATAAAATTGGTGATCAATCATTGGTCAAGGAAAGAACACAGGTTTATACACTCAACTTCGTCAGTCTAGAATCAATAACCGATACAAGTTTACATATATCCAAAAGATTTATAGGCTCGCCATCCCAAATTGCTGAGGACATATACCAGACACATCTGAAGACAGAGAAAACTATAACTGTTTCTCCGAGTTCAAATAGGACTGCATATGTCTCAAATTATTGGTCGGCTATAACCAATCTAGCATTTCTGGCTGATAATGCACTATCCGATAAAAATACTGCAGACTTTGTGGCCTTTGAGAACCGTGATGGGATGAATTTCGTTAGCGTACAATCAATATTCAGTCAGCCAATATTACAAGATTTTATACAGACCGATTATCTAATGACCGAAGTTGCACCTGGGTCAACATCCGTAGTTCGGGATATTAACCTAGAGTTCAAACAAATACAGACACTTAATGTATCTCACTACTATGACTTCATTACAGATAATGATTCGGGCGTTGTCAATAGTAGATCATTAATTCATGATATTGTTAGAAAACAGTATGAAGTCAGAGATTTAAGTCAAAGAAATGATGTTAAACCTCTATTGAACCCTAATAGGTTATATACAGATAAAGTCATTGATTCAGTTAGACCTAGGTTAATACCTACACACAAACATTTTGGTTTATTTGAACCAGAGGACCTTAGCAATGCCAGATTTTTATCCCGAAGAATTATGCATTCTAAAATGTTAATGGGTCAGAAGATTGAAATTGATGTTATGGGTCGTGCTGATTATACCGTTGGTAAGAAGGTTAAACTAACAATTAATGAATTGAAGAATATCACTTCAGATATGTCAGACGATGATATCAAGAATAAGATGTTAAGTGGTTACTATATTATTACTGCTATAGCACATAAATTTGATGGTCGTGCTCATACATGTAAAATGGAATTAATGAAAGATAGCGTGGTATCAACATGAATAACATTTACTATGGTGTTGTAGAGGACAGAGTAAGTGACCCGATGAAACTCGGTCGCTGTAAAGTGCGCGTCATCGGTTTACATACCGAAGATAAGACTGTTTTACCTACGGCTGATTTGCCATGGGCTACAGTAATGCAACCAGCGACCTCTGCTGCCATGTCTGGTATAGGGCACTCCCCGGTCGGTCCAGTCGAAGGCACGTGGGTCATTGTTCTATTCAACGACTTGCACCTACAGTTTCCCATTATCATTGGTACTATTGGCGGTATACCTTCTCCATTGCAACCTGTCGTTGTAGAGGAGAGGATTCCATTGACCGATAGTTCTGGTAATACAGTCACAGATGATTCTGGCAATCCTATTCTGACCGGGGAGACTAGGCAGGTCGAGGTTAAACCTGAACCACCCAAACAAGTTCTGTCAAAACCGATGACAATGCGGGTGTCCCCTGAGGGTATCAAGTTTCTACAGAAACATGAGGGTCTAGCATCCTCATCAAGAGAAAGAACTAGACTGGTTAGTGCTAATGCCCCAGATTCGACCAGAATCTTTAGTTACCAGGATACAAGGAATATATGGACCATTGGCTGGGGTAGTATTTTTATGCCAGATGGTAGTCGAGTCACCCAAGATTCGGTAATCACTAAAGCTGAGGCAGACTTACTGTTCACCAATAGACTAAGAGATGAGTTTGAGCCTGGTGTCCGGAGGATGATTACTGGACCCGTGACACAAAGCATGTATGATTCACTGGTCAGTATGGCATATAACATGGGGGTCACAGGATTAAGGAGAACCCGCATTGTTTCCTTGATCAATTCTGGGGATTATAGGGGTGCTGCAGCTATTATACCCCAGACAAAGAATAATCAGGGTACATTGCTTAACCGAAGGAACGATGAACAGCGCCTGTTTGTCAAGAATGGGTTCCCATCTCTGGACGGAGAATTGGATCCGGCACCAAAACCACCAGAGGAAGAAACTCCACCAGATAGAACTCAGAACCCGGTTGTTATTCAGAGAGATGATGGCAATGGCTCGGTTATTCGTCAGCGTGTATTCCAAAGACAGTCAAATGGTTTTCAGGATCCAAATAGAGTATATCCCAAGTGGGTCAATGAACCAGATACACATAGGCTAGCACGGGGCGAATCAATTGATCGAACTATCGTTTTTACCAAGGAGTCAGCTAGAACAATAGGTGTTCAGACTTCCGCTGGGACAGTATGGAACCAGCCCCCAATCCCCTATAATGCAAAGTATCCGTTTAATCATGTATTCAGTACTGAGAGTGGACATGTCCAGGAGTGGGATGATACCCCGCAGAATGAGCGGACACATTCATGGCATAAATCTGGCACATACACTGAGATTGATGTCAATGGTACTACAGTCAATCGGATAGTGGGTGATAAGTATGAGATTCTGGAGCGGAACGGGTTTATTGTCATCCGTGGCACAGCCAATGTGACAATCGAGGGTAATCATAATATCCGAGTTGAGAACAATGCTAACATTCAGGTTCTAGGAAATACCAATCTTGGAGTTACAGGAAATTTACATGCTGGTATAGGTGGGAATTTTTTGGTCAAATGTGGTGGGAATTTTTCGGTTGATGCAAGTAGAATTGATTTGAACTCAGGGGCCAGTGGCGGTGTAACAGTACCATCTGAAGCAGCAGATGGGATCAATGAGTTTGGTCCATTGAGAACGCCATCGCGGTTTCAGGAACTCGATGCAAACTATGAATCACCAGATGAGGGTGATGGTACTCAGTTTAGACAACGCCAATTAGATGCCGGTAAGGTTGATCCGGTTGATGTTGAAGAACCAGGTGTCAGAAAAGAAGAAGCAGCGGCACCAACACGTAGACCAGAAGCAATAATTAGTGAGTGCGGATTTAGTGAGGCTGATCTAGTGCCAACTTTAAGGTTGTCTAGACATTATACACTAGGCGAATTGACCCGAGTTGGTCGAAGTGGTGTACCTAGAGGAACAAACGTTGGTTTATCTGCACCAGAAATTGTTTGTAACATGAAACAGTTAGCCGTGAACTGTCTAGATCCAATTAGAGAACGGTTTCCAAATATGCGCTTAAACTCAGTCTGGAGAAGTGAGGCGGTTAATAATGAAGTCGGGGGTAGCAGGAACTCAGACCACCTTAGAGGGTTCGCCGCGGATATTCATTTAAGTGGTTTTGATAGAGAGGCGCATTTTAGGGCAATTCAGGAAATACAACGAATGTTACCTGCTTTCCGACAACTGATTCTGAAATATAGGGGACCATCCTCAACATGGATACATCTATCTTTTAATAGAAACGATAATCGTATGCAATCTTTGACTATAGCTAATGGTCGGACTGTATCGGGTAATAGTTTTGTCTTGGTAGGATGATATGCCGGCAGTGACTAGACTGGGAGATATTTGCACCGGACATGGGTGTTTTCCACCAAGAGAGAACAACGGGGCATCCGGAGATGTGTTCGTGAACGGAGTTGGTGCTCATCGAATGGGTGATGGGTGGACCGTGCACTGTTGCGGCCCGTCGTGTCATGCCAGCGTTCTTGATTCTGGTTCGGGCACGGTATACGTCAATGGTAAACAGTTGGCTAGAATCGGCGATCCGGTGGCGTGCGGTTCTGCTGTAGCCCAGGGATCAAGTGATGTATTTGCCGGCGGCTAAAACAATAATAAATAACAAATGAGATTCATAGACCTAGATCCAAATTTTTCAGCTCATCCTGAGACTGGGGATATCAGCGTGCGCACTAACGAACGTGCGATTAAATTCGCAGTTAGGGCTCTTGTCTTAACCAATCATTTTGAAAGACCGTTTCGGAGTGAAATAGGCAGTCCAGTTCGCCAATTATTATTTGACCTGATGGGACCAAACTTCAATATTATGATGAAAAAGGTTATTACAGATGTTATAACCAATCATGAACCTAGGGTTGATGTTCTAGATGTTGTAGTTAATTCTAGACCAGATGCGAATTCAGTCAGTATAACAATAATCTTTAGAATTAAGAATACAACTAAACCATTGGACGTTAACATAATCTTAGAAAGAACCCGATGAGTGAAAATCGACAAATAAGAACTGATACTTTAGATTTTTTAGACATTAAGGAAAATCTCAAGGACTTTCTACGGGGTCAGAATAGATTCACAGATTTTGACTTTGACGGTAGTGTTCTCAGCACACTGTTAGACGTGCTGGCATATAATACTCACTATAATGCCCTGTACACTAATATGGCAGTCAATGAATCATTTCTAGATTCAGCCTCAAAGTATTCTAGTGTTGTATCATTGGCTAAATCATTGGGATATACGGCCAGAAGTGTTAGGTCGGCTCGGGCTAGATTAAACATTACAATCACAAATAATACTGCAGCAGCAGTTTTAACTATACCAAAGGGAACTATATTCAAGACTTCAGTCGGTGATAATATATTTGATTTTATAGCAAATAGTGATTATACTGCAAGACTAATTAATGGTGTCTATAATTTTCCGAGTGTAGATGTTATAGAGGGGACTATTATAACTAGACGTATTGATGTCACATCAACAAGTAAATATGTCATACCAAATTTGAATGCTGATATCACTACACTTGATGTTAGGGTTCAAGAAGCCGTCGGCAGTTCAGTACATACTAAATTTTCATTTGCCGCTAACTCAATTGATATTAAACAGAACGATAATGTATTCTTTGTTAAGCAGAGAGAAGATTTATTCTATGAGGTTCATTTTGGTGATGGGGGGACCATCCTCCAAGGCTAAATACTCGTAATCGACCGATAGTGAACCAGTACCGTGAGGGAAAGGCGAAAAGAACCCCGGGAGGGGAGTGAAATAGATCCTG
>OGVR01000022.1_pt1 | contig 8328 bp, 9 predicted proteins | sample 1575841 | NCBI WGS metagenome assembly OGVR01 (sample SAMN07581526, study PRJEB24739) | freshwater metagenome
CCATTGTCGTTACTCATGTCAGCATTCGCACTTCTGATACCTCCAGCAAGCTTCTCAACTCACCTTCACAGGCTTACAGAACGCTCCTCTACCGCTCAACTTACGTTGAACCCGTAGCTTCGGTGTAGTTGCGTTTTTAATTGCCATGTATGCGTGTAGTACCCAAGAGCCCTCAAATCCAACAGCTGCAAAATTTGTAACAACAAACCCTGTTACTGAAATAACAACTACAACAGCTAAGTGTGGAGGAATTCAGGTGAATACAGCCTTAGAAATGTTCATAGGCCAAGGGATTGTTTGGAGCACTTCTCCGTCTCCCACAATCTTTGATTTTGCTATAATAGTAGATGCAGACAATGCCTCTTTTGTTTGTAATTTAATTGAATTAAGTCCTAATACTAAGTATTATGTACGTGCTTTTATCGTAAATCAAAATGGAGTTGTTTATGGCAATGAGGTTAGTTTTACAACCTTGCTAAACACAGGGACCTTTACTGACGCTCGTGATGGAAATGTTTATAATTGGGTTGGTATTGGTAATCAAATCTGGATGGCAGAAAACCTGAAATATTTACCAAGCCTTGCAAGTCATGCTACAGAAATAAGTCCGCAGATTGCTTCATATTATTATGTTAATGGGTATGATGGCACAAGTGTAAGTGAAGCAAAAGAAACAGCCAATTACAATACTTACGGAGTATTATATAATTGGAATGCTGCTAAGGGTGCTTGTCCAACAGGTTGGCATTTGCCAAGCGATGCAGAGTGGACGGAAATGGAGAACTACCTTGCTGATAATGGTCATAATTATGATGGAACTACCAGAGGTGAAAGAGCCAAAATAGCCAAATCATTAGCAAGTACGAATGGTTGGTTAAGTTCTGCAAGTATAGGAACGATTGGCAATACTGACTCTCCTTCTTATCGCAATAAATCAGGTGTTAGTGGTCTTCCGGGTGGTTTCCGTTACGCCAACGGTCTTGTCATCGATGCTGGTTACTACGGCGGTTGGTGGAGTGCTACGGCGGGGGATTCTAATCAAGCCTGGTCCCGGGTCTTATTTTACAATCTTGGCGATGTTTACAGGGGTATCTACGATAAAGAGGTAGGTTTTTGTATCCGTTGCGTAAAGGATTAGAATTTTTTTGTCCCGATGGCTATTGGGATTGACTATTTGGGTTATTCCCAACGATGCCGCACGATTGTATCGCCTGCTAAAGACGAATGAAAAAGGCGACTAACCTATATGGGTTATTCGCTTTTATTTGTAGAGGGGAAAGGAATCCGTGGTGCTAAAAGCAACTATTGGCACACATTCGATAAAAGAATGTGGCAACGCAATTATTGGGAACACATCATCCGTTACGAACTATCGTATCTCAGCATCTCGGACTATATTAAAAACAATCCTACCAATAGGGCAAAAGATATATTTGTGTAAATTATGCGGTGTACAAGTTTAAACGTCTTTGTTGAGCCCCACTCATACAATCTAAAGGCATACAATAATTCCTACTAACAATCATTTCTTTTTTTCATCACCAACAAACTTGCTTTTCTGTGTGTTAAAAATGCATCAAGTAGTTGTAAGTTTAGTAATATATCTGTATCTTCGCAGGTGTTTCTGAAATGTTAATAAAAACAAAAAAGTAGCTCAGTAGATGAAAACAGTAACGATAACCGAACAACCAAAAATTGACGAAGTCATTCGTTCATGCCAATTTTGTTTTGTGGCAGTTGCCGATATAGATGCTACGCCCTACGTATTTCCGATGAATTTTGGCTATCAAGATGGGATTTTGTACTTGCATTCTGGTCCACAAGGAAGAAAGACGGATATATTAGAAAAAAATCCGAAAGTGTGTATTAGTTTTTGTGCCAATGCGTCGTTGTATTATACTGCCGAGCAAATAGCTTGCACCTATTTAATGCAAACCAAATCCGTAATTATCGATGGGCAAGTTGAGTTTATTGCTGATGACGCAGAGAAAATACGTATCATGAACATTATCATGGCACACTATACAACCAAAACAGATTTTCAATATTCAGATCCAGCGATTAAAAATGTACGCGTGTGGAAAGTGCAACCTACGCAAGTAACGTGCCGCTTTTTGGGCGTGCCACACAGAGAAGCCATGCAATTAGAAAAAACACAGCATATTAAAAAGAACGTTTAACACCCAAAAAAATTACCATGAAATCAATTAAAGGAACAAAAACAGAACAAAACCTGCTTATCTCTTTTGCAGGAGAAAGCCAAGCTAGAAATCGTTATACTTTTTTTGCTAGTCAAGCCAAAAAAGAAGGATTTGAACAAATAGCTGCAATTTTTACTGAAACAGCAGAACAAGAAAAAGAACACGCTAAACGTTTTTTTAAATTCTTAGAAGGCGGTATGGTAGAAATTACTGCATCGTATCCAGCTGGTGTTATAGGTACAACTGCCGAAAACTTATTGGCAGCAGCTCAAGGTGAACACGAAGAGTGGTCGAAAGATTACCCACTATTTGCTGATATTGCTGACGAAGAAGGTTTTCCTGAAGTAGCACAAACTTTCCGTGCAGTAGCGTTGGTAGAAGAAATGCACGAAAATCGTTACTTAGCTTTCTTGAAAAATGTAAAAGAAGGAAAAGTGTTTGTTAAAGACGAAGAAGTAGTATGGCAATGTCGTAACTGTGGTTATATCGTTAGCTCTAACGAAGCACCAGACGAGTGTCCAGCTTGCAAACATCCACAATCGTATTTCGAAGTGATGAAAACAAATATCTAAAAAAATATCTTAGAACATTCAATCGCTACATTATTTTGTGGCGATTGTTGTTTTTTTACTATATGCAAATTATTACTACTTCAGACGGTTCGCATTCGGTATATTCGCCACAATATGATGAGGCGTATCATTCGTCGTTTGGTGCCATGCAAGAGGCTGAATACATCTTTATTAATAAAGGCTTACTGTACACTGCTAAAACATCCTTGCAGGTACTTGAAATTGGTTTCGGTACGGGTCTAAATGCTTTTTTAACAAGTGTTTATGGTAACAATATATCCATACATTATACAGGTATTGAACGTTTTCCACTATCAGTAGAGGAAGCAAACCTATTGAATTATGCAAGTTTCTTTCCTGAACAAAAGGCTTGGTTTACAGGCATTCATCAAGTAGAGTGGGGTAGTTTTCAACGAATAAATGAAAATTTTCAGTTGTTAAAAGTACATGCAGATGTATTGAACATTGATTTTACCAAAGAACAATATGATGTAGTGTATTTTGATGCCTTTTCGCCAGAAAAACAACCCGAGATGTGGACAGAATCAGTTTTTACACGTATATTTGAGGCATGCAAACCGGGTGCAGTTTTCACAACTTATTGTTGTAAAGGCTATGTACGTAGGTTGTTGCAAGGGGTCGGGTTTACAGTAGAGCGTTTACCAGGACCAATAGGAAAGCGTCAAATACTGAGAGCAATAAAGTGAAATATGAAAACAAAAACTTATTTTCAGCAACTTGTTACTTCGCTAAAAGTCAATAAATTTTACTTATTGCCGTATCTTATTGTATGGTTAATGGGTTTGTTGGTAGTGTCGCTGTATGATAAATTGATATACACCAATTTACCAATCAACGTCCGTTTGCCGTAGGTGATTCCTTGTTTCCATATATTACTAAATTAGGAGAAACCTTTCCGTTTATTGCTAGCGGTGCATTGTTATTGTATAAAGTACGTAAGGCTCTTTTTGTATTATCGGTTCAGGTAGTTGGTGCAATTGTGGTATATACTCTAAAAAATCTGTTTAGGGCTCCCCGTCCTCGCATAGTTTTTCAAGAGTTAGGCTTGGATTTACATACGATTGATGGCGTTCGTTTGCATGCGTGGAACAGTTTCCCGTCTGGTCATACAATGGTAGCATTTGCTTTTTTCTTATCACTTGCCTTGATTGTAAAAAGTCAGCTACTCAAATTCTTCTTTTTTGCCATGTCGTTGTTGGTTGGTTTTTCACGTATTTATTTGAACCAGCATTTTTTAGAAGATACCTTAGCAGGATCCTTACTTGCCGTTGTGATTGCATTGACGATGTACCCATTTTTTAATACCCAACAAACATGGGGAAACAAAGGGCTAATGTCTTTAGCAAATAAATCAACGAAATAAATCCAGTTTTTTATTGGCAAAATCTACGGTGATGTAATTATCGTAGAGCATACACACATGTGTAGCACAATCAATCGCTTGTTGTAGGATGGCTTCCCATTCGTGCTGTTGGACATTGCATAAAGTATCTTTTCCAATGTTCTGTTGCAACAAGGCAAATATTATTCCAGCATTAAAAGTATCTCCAGCACCGATAGTACTTATTGGAACAATGGGTATAGAAGGTACGTGTAGCGAATAGGTGGGTGTAAATACCATTGCACCATTAGCTCCTTGTGTATAAATAAACGTTGAACAATGGGGAGCAATGTATTTTTGGTAAATCGTTATTGGGTCTTTTTCATCGTAAAGATGATCAAAATCCTCCTCAGAACCTTTTACAATATCCGCATATTTCATATTTTCAATCAAAGCAGGGAGTAATTCGTGGCGTTTGCTGATGTGTGTTTTTCTAAAATTTACATCGTAATACACCATCGCACTCTCTTTATTAGCGGTATCAAGTAATGTTGTAACTTGTTGCCTGACAGTACTATTTAAGGCAAAGAATGAGCCAAACAATACAATATCCTTGCTTGTAATGGGCGGTGTTTTATGTGGAGCTTTTTGAGCCGAATAATCTTTGTAAAAGGTATAGTTTGCATTTTTGTTTTCATCTAAAAAAGCTAAAGATAAAGCCGTTTTAGTGCCATCAAATTGTGCTACATAATCCGCATTTACTTTGTTTTGAGCCAAGAAATCCAGAATAATTTTCCCAACAGTATCATCGCCTACTTCACTTATAAAAGCGGTTTGTTGTTGCAATCGACCAAGCGAAATGAGAGCATTGAACACAGAACCGCCCGGTTTGCCATCTATCGGACGATTGTTTTCAAAAATGATATCATAAACAGTTTCGCCTATTCCAACAACTTTTGGCATATTAAAACTTTTTGAATCCCATTATTTCTCTTACTTCGCGTAATGTTTTAGCGGCACTTATGCGTGCTTTTTCTGCTCCTTCTTTGGTTACTTTTGCCAGGTATGCTTCGTTGTTTTGTATATCAATGATGCGTTCGCGAATAGGAGAAGTAGCACGAATAATATCTTCTGCTAGTTGTTTTTTTAGGTCTCCATAACGGATATCGCAAGTGTTCCATTTCTCTTCAAAATGTGTTACTACTTCTGGGGTAGAAACTACTTTTAAGATAGTAAATAGGTTTTCAATATAATCAGGTTTGGTTGAGTTGGGTGTCGTCGGACCAGCATCTGTTAAGGCTCTTTTTACTTTTTTTTCTATTGTTTTGGCATCATCAGCCAAGAATACACAGTTTCCTTCTGATTTTCCCATTTTTCCACTACCGTCTAAACCAGGAATCTTGAGCAAGTCTTCTCCAAAATTAAAAGCAGCTGGTTCTCTAAAATATTCTACCTGATAGAAATTATTAAACCTGCGAGCAAATTTGCGTGTCATTTCTAGGTGTTGTTCTTGGTCTTTACCTACAGGCACTTTGTGAGCATTATGTATTAAAATATCTGCTGCCATTAAGGTAGGATACGTTAATAATCCAGCATTCACATTTTCTGGTTGTTTGCGGGCTTTTTCCTTAAATGAGGCTGTTTTTGAGAGTTCTCCCAAATAGGCATGCATGTTGAGTAAAAGGTATAACTCAGGAATTTCAGGTACATCGCTTTGCACGTAAATAGTCGCCTTGTCGGGGTCAATACCCGCTGCTAGGTATTCAGTCAACACATTGCGTACGTTGCCATGCATTTCGTGTGGGTTTGGATGCGTAGTAAGCGAGTGGTAATCGGCTATAAAAAAGAAACACTGGTATTCTTCTTGCATTTTTATAAAATTGCGTAAAGCACCATAATAATTTCCTAAATGTAAATTTCCAGTTGACCTAATGCCACTAAGTACTGTTTCCATAGTATCTATTTTTTTTAAGTTTTTTATTTAACCTGCCCAACCTTCACGGTCGAGATTGCGATAATTGATGGCTTCGGATATATGTTCTACTTGAATATCCTTTGCATCATCTAAATCGGCTATTGTTCGGGCTACTTTTAATATTCTGTCGTAAGCTCTTGCTGAAAGATTGAGCCGTTGCATGGCAACCTTCAACAATTGTTGACTGGTATCGTTGAGTTTTGTGTGCTCTCTGAGCAATTTCGATGACATTTGTGCATTGCAGTGTACGCCATCATTCTCTTTAAAACGTTCCTCTTGTATTTTTCGTGCCTTTATTACACGTTCGCGTATTACTTCGCTGTGTTCTGTAGGTTTGGCACATGACAACTTTTCGAAAGGAACAGGCACAATTTCGATGTGTATGTCAATGCGGTCGAGCAGTGGCCCTGAAATGCGGTTGAGGTATTTTTGCACAATACCAGGTCCGCATACACAATCTTTCTCAGGGTGATTATAATACCCACATGGGCATGGATTCATTGATGATACCAACATAAAACTAGCTGGATACTCAATGCTAAATTTTGAGCGTGAGATGCAAATTTTTCTATCTTCGAGTGGTTGACGCATTACCTCTAATACGGTTCGTTTAAATTCGGGTAGCTCGTCTAAAAACAATACCCCATTATGAGCCAACGAAATTTCGCCTGGTTGTGGAAAACTCCCTCCGCCAACTAGTGCTACATCAGAAATAGTATGGTGCGGACTGCGAAACGGACGTTTGTACATCAACGATATACCTTTTTCAATTTTGCCAGCTACCGAATGTATTTTTGTTGTTTCTAATGCTTCGTGTAAGGTAAGTGGTGGCAAGATAGATGGAATGCGTTTTGCCAACATCGATTTGCCAGCACCTGGAGGTCCAATCATAATAATATTGTGTCCACCTGCAGCTGCCACTTCCATAGCCCGTTTTACGGTTTCTTGTCCTTTTACATCCGAAAAATCCATTTCAAAATCACTAGCCATGGAATAAAACTCATCTCTGGTATGAACAATGGTCGGCTCTATCGTTGTTTCGCTATTTAAGAACCCAATTACTTCTTGAATATTTTCTACACCTAACACTTCGAGGTTGTTCACAACAGCCGCTTCTTTGGCATTTTGTTTGGGAAGAATCAATCCTTTAAATCCAGCTTCTCGTGCTTTAATGGCAATGGGTAAGGCTCCTTTGATGGGCATAATATTGCCATCAAGAGATAATTCTCCCATGATCAAATAATCGTTTATTTTCTCGCAGGCTATTTGCTCGGCTGCCGCCATAATACCCATAGCCAAAGGTAAATCGTATGCCGAACCTTCTTTGCGGATATCGGCAGGAGCCATGTTGATAATGATTTGTTGGCGAGGAAATTTATGCCCATTGTATTGCAAGGCAGATACAATTCGTTCGTGGCTTTCTTTTACAGCATTATCGGGGAGTCCTACTAAAAAGAATTTTATTCCTTGCGATACGTTCACTTCAATTGTTATGATGGAAGCATCTATACCATGCACTGCGGCACCAAATGTTTTTACTAACATGGGGATATTTTAGGGTCAAACACTAACTTTATAGCCTGTGTTTGCAAAAGATTATACTTCGTGTTTCAGTTTAGCGATGATGGTTTCGTTACCTACAACCTCTTCGTTTAAGTCAACCAATATTTCTGAATCAAGTGGTAAATACAAATCTACCCTCGAACCAAATTTGATAAATCCAAACTGTTGATTTATCTTGCAATTGTCGCCTACTTTCGCATAAGTTACAATGCGTCGGGCTAAAGCTCCTGCTATTTGCCTCATGAGTACAAGTTGCTTGTGTTGTGTTTCTATCACTACAGTCGAACGCTCATTCTCGGTACTCGATTTTGGTAAATAGGCAGCCATTTTACGTCCATCATGATGTGCTACGTGAATTACTTTACCTGCTATAGGATACCAATTAGCATGTACATCGAAAGGAGACATAAAAATAGATACTTGCAAACGTTTTTCTTTTAAAAATTCATGTTCTTCGACTGGTTCTATTACCACAATCTTGCCATCGGCTGGTGCCACCACATAATGTTCGTCTGCTAACACAATGCGTTCAGGACTGCGAAAGAAATGCGTAAAGAAAATAAAAAAACCTATTGAAATTACCAAGGCTATTGAGGGAACTAAAGCGGTATCAAAAATAAAAAACAATAGTGTATTTACAATTGTTAAAGCTAAAAACAAAACAAGTAAAAGCAT
>OGVR01000023.1_pt1 | contig 8278 bp, 9 predicted proteins | sample 1575841 | NCBI WGS metagenome assembly OGVR01 (sample SAMN07581526, study PRJEB24739) | freshwater metagenome
TTACATAAATTTTGTAAATTTCTTTGCGTTCGCTTTGGCGATACGGACCATAGTTGCCACCAAACGATACGCCTTCGTCAAACGGTAACCCAAGCCAATTGAATGCCTCGATAATATATGCTTCAGCACCAGGAACAAAGCGGTTGGTGTCGGTATCTTCAATACGTAAGATAAATTTTCCGTTGTGTTTTTTTGCAAATAAGTAATTATATAAGGCTGTACGCACACCGCCTATATGCAAAGGACCTGTGGGAGAGGGAGCAAAACGAACTCTAACTTGTTTCATAGATTATCTATATCTGTTTAATTAAAAATTTTATCTATCTCGGCAAGCGAAATGGTGGTTACTATTCTTTTTCCATCAGCGGTAAATTGCTGGGCATTTTCATGCTGTATGGATTGAACAATTTCATTCATTTCTTCATGCGATAATGTTGTACTTGTTTTAATGGCTGCTTTTTTCGCTAAGGTAAGAGCAATTCTTTCTTGTGTTTCTTTTTTGATATTCGTGCTAGCTTGTTGCACCGATTCGATTAATGTATGCAACACATCTACACAAAGGGCACTATCTATCTGTGTGGGCACTCCAACTACTTGGTAGGTATGTTTGCCAAATTCTTCGAGTCGAAAACCAATATACGATATATCTTCTAGTATTTCGAGCAAACAACTGTGTTCCGATGGTGTGAGCTCTATTATTTCGGGGAACAATAATTGTTGTGAAATACCCCGTTTCTGTTGCATATTTTGCACATATTGAGCGTATAAATGCTGAATGTGAGCACGTTGCTGATGTATTATGGTTATCCCTTTTTCGGTAGGGAATAAAATGTATTGCTTGCGCAACTGAATAACAGATGTGTCTGTTTCGCTTGATGGATACAATGCTAATTGTTCGGTTTCAACCACTTCTTTGTATAGGCTCTCGCATGGTGAATGCGAAGAAGGATTCTTTTTGGCGTCAAATTCTTTATACAGCGTTTCCCAACCTATCGTTTTTGGTACAGGTGTGGCAGAATAGCCAGTTGCTGTAAAAGGACTATACGATGGATCTACCTTTATGGTTGGCGGAGCTACGTATGTTTGATGCGGTGCAACCGGAATTTCGGGAGCGTTCTCTTGGTCAAAATCAATAGACGGAACAACATTTGTTTTGCCTAAGGTTTCTTTTACCGCAGCCGATAGAATAGGAAAAATTGCTTGTTCGTGTTCAAATTTCACTTCCGTTTTAGTAGGATGAATGTTTACATCAATAGCAGAAGGGTCAACTTGCAAATAAATAAAAAAAGAAGGCTTGGTATCTGTTGGTAGTAGTTTTTCGTATGCCAATGCTACGGCTTTGTAAAAATAGGGATGTTGAATGTACCGACCATTAACAAAAAAATACTGATTTGACGTTCGTTTTTGTGCAAATGATGGATTGCCAATAAATCCAAAAAATGAGATAAGCTGTGTGTTTACTTCAATGGGCAACAATTGCGGGTTTATTTTTGAGCCAAAAATGGCACCAATACGAACACGGTAATTACTTGCACTCAATTGGAACACTTCGGTTTCGTTGTGAGTAAGAGAAAATGCAATGGCAGGATATACCAATGCTATTTGCTGAAATATGGTTAGTATGTGGCGAAATTCGGTTTCGTTTGTTTTTAAAAATTTCCGTCTGGCAGGCACATTAAAAAACAAGTTTTTAATCATAAAATTACTGCCTACTGCACACGCTATTTCTTCTTGTTTTTCTACTACCGATGCTTTAATCTGAATACAAGTGCCTAATTCATCTGAGGCGCGTCTAGTACGTAGTTCCACATGTGCAATGGCGGCAATAGAAGCCAATGCTTCGCCCCGAAAGCCCATTGTGTGTAGGCGAAATAAATCGGCAGCACTGGTAATTTTAGATGTAGCATGACGTTCAAAACTCATACGTGCATCAGTTTCTGACATGCCTTTGCCATTGTCAATGACTTGTATCAGCGTTCTGCCAGCATCTTTGATGATGATTTGAATAGAAGTAGCCCCTGCATCAATAGCGTTTTCTACCAACTCTTTGATAACAGAAGATGGGCGCTGGATAACTTCACCAGCAGCTATTTGGTTAGCTACCGAATCGGGCAAAAGATGGATAATATCTGACATACTTTTTTGTGCGTATCAACAAGTTATAGAACCATTATCAAAAGAAAAAATAAAGTATCAAAGCAATCACGCCAATGGCAATGCCGATACCAATATTTTGACGATTTTTGTTTTTTAAATTGCTTGTTACGTTGCCAAATTTTCCTTTGATTGACGAGGAATAATACGCATTTGTGTCGTTTTCCTTGTTTTCATTGTCTAATCCAACTCGTTTACGCGATTCGGCAATACGTTCTTTGTGTTCATCGTAATACCTTGGGGTTAGATGAAACTGACGAGGTTTGGGTCGATGAAAGAAACTTGGCATATTTCTAGATTTTTAGTGTAATTCAATTTTTACCGGACAGTGGTCAGAATGTACCACATCGCTTAATATAGCTACCTGTTTTAGTTTAGCCACAAGTGGTTGGCTAATAAGATGATAGTCGATACGCCAACCCATATTTCTAGAACGCGCTCCTGCTCTAAAACTCCACCAACTGTATTTTTCTGGCGAGGGGTCGATGGCTCTAAACGAATCTGTAAAACCACTTTCTAAGAAATCTGTTAGCCAATTTCGCTCCTCAGGCAAAAATCCTGATACGCCTACTTGTCTTTCTGGGTGATTAATATCGATGGGTTTGTGGGCAATATTGTAATCGCCACTAATTACCAAATTCGGATATGAATAACGTAATGTATGTATAAAGGCAGTAAAATCAAACAGAAACTCCATTTTAAAATCTTGTCGTATGCCGCCAGTGGTGCCTGATGGCACATATACACTCAGTACACTTATGTCGCCAAAATCGGCTCTAATGACACGTCCTTCGCTATCGTATTTGGGGTTACCCATACCGATAACTACCTTGTCGGGTTTGGTTTTGCTTAAAATAGCCACACCGCTGTATCCTTTTTTTTCAGCTGAATGAAAATAACAATGATATCCTAATGCTTCAAATAGACTTGTATCAATCTGCTCAGGTTGAGCTTTGGTTTCTTGAAAGCATAATACATCAGGATTTTCTTCTTTTATCCAATCAATTAACCCCTTGCTTATAGCAGAGCGTATGCCATTAACGTTATACGATATTATGTTCATGTGCGTTTATTTAACAAATGGTTTTTTTGATTTTTTTAAACAAATCAGAAGCAAATACCAAGTCATTGAGGTACTCGTTATCCGATTCGAAAATTGAATCCTTGTTTCCTTCCCAGCTTTTTTCTCCTTTATTAATAAACAATACATGGTCGCCAATTTCCATTACCGAATTCATATCGTGGGTGTTGATAATGGTGGTTATATTGTATTCGTAGGTTATTTCTTGAATAAGTTGGTCGATAACAATCGCTGTTTTGGGGTCAAGCCCAGAATTGGGTTCGTCGCAAAATAAGTAGGTTGGTTGTAATACTATTGCTCTTGCAATGGCTACACGCTTTTGCATACCACCACTTATTTCAGAAGGAAATAATTTGATTGCATTGTGCAAGTTAACACGATTAAGGCAGAAATTTACGCGGTCGTCCCAAGCTTCTTTGGGCAGGTTAGAAAACATTTCCAACGGGAAACGCACATTTTCTTCTACCGTCATGGAGTCGAACAGAGCCGAACCTTGAAACAGCATGCCTACTTCTTGACGCAATGCCCTTACTTCGTCGCCACTCATAGCTGTAAAATCGCGGTTATTGTATAAAATTTGACCGCTAGTAACATGATGAATACCAATAATACTTTTCATTAGTACCGTTTTCCCCGAACCGCTTTGCCCGATAATTAAGTTTGTTTTGCCAGCATGAAATAGTGCCGAAACATTTTTTAATACCTCAACACCGTCAAATGATTTGCATACGTTTTTTACTTCAATCATGGCTACATCAAGAATAAATCGGTTAATAATACATTGAATAGCAAGATAATAATGCTGCTGTTAACTACAGCATTGGTGCTCGATTTGCCCACATCAAGAGCTCCTCCGTATGAGAAATATCCGTAATACGCCGACACCGATGTAATGATAAAGGCAAAAATTACCGATTTAATGATTGAATATACGATGTAGTAAGGGATAAACGCGTATTGAATACCCAAGATATAATCGTTTGGAGAAATAACACCGGTATACGTGATAATATAGCCACCCACAATACCTGTAAACATACTAAAAATAACCAATACAGGCACGATTAAACAAAAAGCTATTATTTTTGGAAAAATTAGGTAGTTTGGAGCATTCACACCCATAATTTTTAAGGCATCTATTTGTTCAGTAATACGCATGGTGCCTATTTCCGAAGCAATATTAGAGCCAACTTTACCTGCCAAAATAAGGCATAATATTGTAGAAGAAAATTCCAATAACAAAGTGTCGCGAGTAACTAAGCCTGTTACGTACGTAGGCAGTAGTGGGTTTGCGGTGTTTAATACCGTTTGCAAGGTAATAACCGAGCCAATAAACACAGATATAATGATCGTGATACCTAAGGAATCAACGCCTAATTTGTTTATTTCTTTTACAATTTGTCGTAGGGTTATATTCCATTTATCAGGTTTCTTAAAAACCCCTGTCAATAATTGAGAATACCTACCAACGTGTGTGATCAGATTCATAGATTTTGCTTAAAAATAGTTCAACCCACAAAGGTAATTATTTTTTTATTCTTATTTTGTTAATAATTATTATACTTTTGTCACATCAACGAATGATGTGTTGATTTTCCACTATTAATAGAGCGAACGATGTGTCGTATTTATTTTTTCTTCCAGTCTTTAATATGTTGTAAAACAGATAATTAAGTAATATGGAGCAAATGATGGGTTTTTTAGAAACGTTTTTTGCAGATGCAAGTTCGTTGCTATGGGGTGTGCCAATGATTGTTTTGTTGTTTGGTACGCATTTGTACCTAACTGTTCGCACTGGTTTTGTGCAACGGAAGATAGGCACAGCAATTAAATTATCCTTTACTTCTGATAAGGATGCTGCAGGAGATATTAGTCAGTTTGGTTCTTTGGTGATAGCCCTTGCTGCTACTATTGGAACTGGAAATATTATTGGTATTGCTACAGCTATAGCTTTAGGGGGTCCAGGTGCTGTTTTTTGGTGTTGGTTAACGGGTGTTTTTGGTATTGCTACCAAATATTCTGAGTCGCTACTTGCCGTAAAATACCGTGTAAAAACCGAATCAGGTAAAATGATGGGTGGAGCCATGGTAGTGCTGGATAAAGTGTTGCACATGAGGTGGCTAGCTGTGTTGTTTTGCATTTTTACTGCTATTGCCGCATTTGGTATTGGTAATATGACACAAGCGAATTCAATATCGGTGTTGGTGGAACAGAATTTCGCCATACCTCCCTACATTACAGGTATTGTGTTGGCTGTGAGTGTGGGAATTGTGATGTTTGGAGGTGTAAAATGGGTAGCAACTGTATGCAAAGCGTTAGTGCCTTCTATGGCTTTGGTGTATATACTTGGGTGTTTGCTCTTATTGGGATTAAATTACCAATATGTAGGTTCAGCTATTTCATTAATCATCGAGTCAGCATTTTCTTCTCATGCTGTAGGCGGTGGATTTACTGGAGCAGCTATCATGATGGCAATGCGTTTTGGTATTGCACGTGGGTTGTTCTCCAACGAATCGGGCTTGGGTTCGGCTCCCATAGTGGCGGCGGCGGCACAAACAAAAAATGCAGTTCGTCAGGCTTTGATATCTGCTACAGGTACGTTTTGGGATACGGTTGTAATATGTGCTCTTACAGGTATTGTGTTGGTTAGTAGTGTATTGGCTTATCCAGATATAGATTTTCATCACGGTCAGATGCTTACAAGTATGGCATTTAGCAAATTGCATGTGTGGGGATCGTCTATTTTAACGTTTGGCTTATTAACTTTTGTGTTTTCAACTTTGTTGGGTTGGTCGTACTATGCCGAGCGAACACTTGAATATCTGTTTGGCAGTAAAGTGATTGTTTATTACCGTGTTGCTTGGGTATTTGCTATCTTTTTTGGATCAGTTCTCAAGGTATCGTTAGTATGGAATATATCCGATTCGGCAAATGCATTGATGGCTATCCCCAACTTAATAATGGTATTAATGCTTAGCGGTGTAGTAGCCAAAGAAACGCGTAAATACTTATGGGATAACAACTTGGATAAGGTGGATTCGGAGATGGTTAGATAGCTAGGATACTTGTTTTTCTAGTTTGATAAATGGATGTTGTTTTGTGGCTTATGTACAGGTTTATGTGTAAATGTAGCCGATTACAATAGCATTGATAAAAAAAATAATCATGAAAAAAGGAATAATAATAATTGGACTTATAGTACTAATATTTTTCGTTGGTATGTATGCAAAACGAAAATTTGTTGACTCCTCTTTCCTCCTTTACAATGCCAAAACAGACGTTCAAAAACTTGTCGATAATCACGAAATAAGAAATGGGGACATAATATTCCAAACATCGCTTTCAGGACAAAGTAAAGCCATTCAACTTGCTACAAAATCAAAATATTCTCATTGTGGTATTGTTTATAGCGACAAAGGAAGGTTTTATGTTTTTGAAGCCATACAACCAGTTAGTACAACTCCTCTTGACAAGTGGATTGCTCGTGGAAAAAATGGGCATTATGTAATTAAGCGACTAAAAAACGCTGAAATAGTTTTGACAGTTGAGACTCTTCAAACAATGAAAAAAGAGGGAGAAAAGTTTAAGGGAAAAAATTATGACCTCACTTTTGAATGGAGTGATGACAGAATATACTGTTCAGAACTCATTTGGAAGGTGTATCAAAGAGCAACTGGTATTGAAATAGGGAAACTCGAAAAACTTAGTGATTTTGACTTAACAGAAGAAGTTGTTAAGCAAAAAATGGAAGAACGTTATGGTGACAAAATTCCAATTGATGAAATAGTAATTTCCCCGGTCGCAATTTTTGATAGCGAACTACTAATCACGGTAAAATCCAACTAAAATGATTATTTTGAATATAAACGTCTTGTTGGTAAAAAAAAGAAGTGTTTCACAATCGACACTTTTATGTAGTTTGAAAAGCTTATTAATTAGTTAAAGATTATTATTTGCATACGTTTTTGTGTCTTTTTTCGTTCTACTTAGAAGTGAGTGAAGAACGATGTAAATGCGTACATGGAAAATTTTGACAAGAGCATTATTTTATCTATCTTTGAAACCTTTTTGAGAACAGCCATTATTTAGATAAGTATGTATGATTGAATATATTAAGGGAGAAATTGTAGAGTTAAATCCCAGTTTTGTAGTAATAGAAACCAATGGAATAGGGTATTTTATCCATATTTCACTTACTACCTATGCCCATTTACAACAAACGACAGCTTGTCAATTGTATGTTTATGAATCCATTCGCGAAGATGCACATGTGTTGTATGGGTTCTCAAAAAAAGAAGAAAGACAAATCTTTTTACATCTTATCTCTGTGTCGGGAGTAGGAGCCAATACTGCTCGGGTTATTTTATCATCTCTTTCGGCATTAGAAATACAAGAAGCCATTGCAACAGCCAATGAAAATGTGTTGAAGGCTGTAAAAGGAATTGGGTTAAAAACGGCACAACGTATCATTGTTGATTTGAAAGACAAACTAGGCAATATGGAGTTAGCTACTAAAAATGTAGTTACTCTGCAAGTTAATACCTCAATGAAAAAAGAGGCGGTATCTGCATTGGTGATGTTAGGTTTTCCAGCCTCTGCTTCACAAAAAGTGGTGGATAAAATTTTGGCAGATAACGCAGATATGAAAATTGAAGACGTTATCAAAAAAGCATTAAAAATGTTGTAACAATAAAGCGTTCGTTTACCTTGACTAAGATACATAAAATACTCGTTTTTATAAGCCTTTGTGGGTTGATTTTCTACTCTTCGTTGGTGGCTAACGATACTATTGATACCTCTGTAAGTTTAGCAAAAAAAGAAACAGAACCATCTGATGAGTCGTTACGTTATCCTATTTCGCAATCATTGGAAAATGCCCCTTTAACCCAACATACGAATGCCGTAATAGACTTACCATCTCCACAAAATATAGCATCTTCTAACGAATATCGTGACTGGGAAACATTAGTTGTATCGTGACTGGGAAACAGATCGGAAGAGCACACGTCTGAACTCCAGTCACTAATGCGCATCTCGTATGCC
>OGVR01000024.1_pt1 | contig 7845 bp, 5 predicted proteins | sample 1575841 | NCBI WGS metagenome assembly OGVR01 (sample SAMN07581526, study PRJEB24739) | freshwater metagenome
CTAAGGTCCCCAAATATATACTAAGTTGAATTAACGAAGTCGAACTGCAGCGACAGCTAGGATGTTGGCTTGGAAGCAGCCATTCATTTAAAGAGTGCGTAACAGCTCACTAGTCGAGCGGTTTGGCGTGGATAATAATCGGGCATAAACATACTACCGAAGCTATGGAACCATATTTATATGGTTGGTAGGGGAGCATTCCAATTTGCGTAGAAGGTTTAGCGGCGAGCTAAGCTGGAGTAATTGGAAAAGCAAATGTAGGTATAAGTAACGATAAAGGGGGTGAGAAACCTCCTCGCCGGAAGACTAAGGGTTCCTGATCAACGCTAATCGGATCAGGGTTAGTCGGGGCCTAAGGGGTAGCCGAAAGGCGAACTCGATGGAAGAATCGGTTAATATTCCGATACTACCTTAAAGAGCCAAGCAGGGACGGAGTAGTGAAAGTTCTGCTGTCTGACGGAATAGGCAGTTAAAGGGTGTAGACGTTGATTATGGTAGGCAAATCCGCCGTAAGAGTCGAACCTGATAGTACAAAGAGCCCTCGTGGTAATTTGATATGAACGTAAACAGGCTTCCAAGAAAAACTGCTAAGCATATTTTTAAGGTACCCGTACCACAAACGGACACACGTGGTCAAGTATAGTGTACTAAGGCGCTCGAGTGATTCACGGTTAAGGAACTAGGCAAATTAGACCCGTAACTTCGGGAGAAGGGTCCCCTACTCGCAAGAGAGGGCGCAGAGAAATGGTCCAGGCGACTGTTTAACAAAAACACAGGGCTATGCAAAATTGAAAGATGAAGTATATGGCCTGACACCTGCCCGGTGCTGGAAGGTTAAGAGGAGATGTCATCGTAAGAGAAGCATTGAATTGAAGCCCCAGTAAACGGCGGCCGTAACTATAACGGTCCTAAGGTAGCGAAATTCCTTGTCGGGTAAGTTCCGACCTGCACGAATGGTGTAACGATCTGGACACTGTCTCAACCGTGAGCTCGGTGAAATTGTAGTATCGGTGAAGATGCCGATTACCCGCAACGGGACGGAAAGACCCCGTGAACCTTTACTGCAGCTTTGCATTGTGTTTGGGTAAGTAATGTGTAGGATAGGCCGGAGGCTATGAAGCGGGCACGCTAGTGTTTGTGGAGCCGACGTTGAAATACGGCCCTTTGCTTATTTGAATACTAATTCCTTTAAAGGAAGACATTGCATGGTGGGTAGTTTGACTGGGGTGGTCGCCTCCAAAAGAGTAACGGAGGCTTCTAAAGGTACCCTCAGGCCGATTGGTAACCGGTCGTAGAGTGTAATGGCATAAGGGTGCTTGACTGTGAGACAGACAAGTCGATCAGGTAGGAAACTAGAGCATAGTGATCCGGTGGTTCCGCATGGAAGGGCCATCGCTCAAAGGATAAAAGGTACTCCGGGGATAACAGGCTGATCGCTCCCAAGAGCTCATATCGACGGAGCGGTTTGGCACCTCGATGTCGGCTCGTCACATCCTGGGGCTGGAGAAGGTCCCAAGGGTTGGGCTGTTCGCCCATTAAAGTGGCACGCGAGCTGGGTTCAGAACGTCGTGAGACAGTTCGGTCCCTATCTGTTGTGGGCGCAGGAAATTTGAGAGGGTCTGACACTAGTACGAGAGGACCGTGTTGGACGAACCGCTGGTTTATCGGTTGTACCGCCAGGTGCATTGCCGAGTAGCTACGTTCGGTTAAGGATAAGTGCTGAAAGCATCTAAGCACGAAGCCATCCTCAAGATTAGATTTCCATTAGGGTCGTAGAAGACTACTACGTTGATAGGCTGTAGGTGTAAAGGCAGAGATGTCATAGCCGAGCAGTACTAATAGCCCGAACTTTCTTTATAACAAATGACCTTAATTAGATGAATGGTGTTTTTTCTTCTTTTTTCTTAAGATGATGTATTATCTATTTTGTATATATACGTATTGAATACAAAGAACAATACGCTAAACTAATTTTAGGTGGTTATAGCGTTGGGGTTCCACCTCTTCCCATTCCGAACAGAGAAGTTAAGCCCAATAGCGTCGATGGTACTGCACTTGTGTGGGAGAGTAGATAGCCGCCGTTTTTCAAAAGGAGGTGATGTGTCATACATCGCCTCCTTTTTTTATTTAGGGGTAACAATAGTGAAATGAAGAAGATTTTAATACTTTTGCTTTTACTTTATTTTTCATGTTTCTATACATTCTCTGCTACTTTTGATGAGAATCGTATTGCAACTGGTAAAAATAAATTTGGATTTGCAGTTGGTTATGGTAACCAATTGTTTTGGGATGTAACCTATAATTATCAATTACTATTGTATTCTCTTCAGTATCAGTATACATTTTATCAAAAGAATTCATTTTCAAGTGAACTTGTAATACAGCCACAATATAATGCTGCGAGTTTTTTTGAGGATACACAAAAATATTCATTTGAGTATGGTGTGAATATAGGAGCATTACTAAGAAAAGAATTGTCAAATTTTTCTGTTTTTGCAATGCTTAGTGCTGGTCCTCATTATGTTTCTGATGTTCCATCAAGACAAGCCAATGGGTTTATTTTTTCTGACAATTTAATGGTTGGAGTTTCTTATATAACATATTAGTAATGCCGGTTTCATCGCCCCTAATGGAGGTGTTAATAATACTATTTTTCAAATAGGATTCTTTGTTTTACCATAATTTGTACGATTAAGTCCAATATTTTTGTTATTTTTACATGAAATAAAAGAAATGGGCATGAAGCATTTGGAGATTCGTACAATCGAACAAGTAAAATCTCTCTTTCATACTACTGATAATATTCAATATGTGGCTTTTCAACACATTGATTTTAATGATGTAAGTACTAGTAAATTTGATAAGTCGTATTCAAATTGTTTGTTTCTAGGTTGTATTCTTTCTCAAGAATTTATCTGTAAGAAATTACGAGATTGCACTATTTTCCCTTCAATAGATGTCCCTTATACTATTTTTATTCCACACTTATATACTCCACATGATCTTTATGCAGGATATAAAATTGGAAGTCCTGATTCATTTTCGCATACGTTTGATCAACAAGTATATTCCCATTACATAGCCAAAGGGAAGGAGACTTCAGATATTAAGGAAACATTAGCACGTAGGATACACGACCATTCAATTTCTGACGCATTACATGACTTTTTAGTTTCTTATGAACCTACCAAATTAGTTGCAATAATGGGTGGTCATAATATAGCACGAACAGATATTGGATTTTTAGAAATAGCAAGAATGAGTAAGACTTTGACAGAGCAATCTTACCTTATGTTATCTGGAGGAGGTCCAGGGGCAATGGAAGCAACTCATTTTGGTGCTTGGATGGCTGGTAGAACAGAAAGCGAATTACTACATGCTTATGAAATGCTTTCAGAGGCTCCCCATTACGATCATCTTTTATGGTTAGAGAAGGCGTTTATGGTAATGGAGAGATACCCACAACACACATTCGAAAGCATTGGTATCCCAACATGGTTTTATGGACATGAACCTCCAACTCCTTTTGCAACACGTATTGCAAAGTATTTTGAAAATAGTATACGAGAAGATGGTTTGTTGGCAATAGCAAAAGGAGGTATTATTTTTACCCCAGGAAATGCAGGAACTATTCAAGAGATTTTTCAAGATGCCAACCAAAACCATTATCTTACCTTTGGATTAGCAAGTCCAATGATATTTTATAATGCTGATTATTGGACTCATAGCCGACCAATATACCCGCTCTTAACACAATTGTTTGAAGAAGGTAAGTATAAAAATCTTATTCTTTCTGTATGTAATAATCAACAAGAGGTGTTGGAGCAGTTAGCCGCTTTTGCTCTGAGCCAACAAACTGAGTAACATAATATCCTGCTTGTTGTGTTATTTTGAGCAAATTTTACATATATTTACCTATTTTTGTATGCTTAATGAAAGCAATACAGTTTTTTGGGCTACAAATTGATTTTATATTAGCTTAAATAACAATAACTTAAACTATTTTTGGGAGAATTACTACAAGAATGAAAAATCGTTTGCATTACGTTAAAAAATGTGATAGTATATACCCTTTAGCATTGAACTTTTTATTACCTTTGTACACCGAATTTGTGAGTTTTGTATTCAATCAATAATAATTTAAAAATTAGTAAGTATGTGGTTAATTAACTCTTCAATTGGAAGAAAGCTGATTATGAGTATTTCCGGCGTCATGTTGGTGCTTTTTCTTTTGTTTCATGGTTTGATGAACATGGTAGTGATTTTTTCAGCCGATGCGTACAATGCCATTTGTGAATTTTTAGGAGCCAATTGGTATGCCTTAATAGCAACTAAAGGTTTAGCTTTAGGGTTTTTAGTGCATATTGCTTATGCTTTATTTTTGTCTTATCAAAATATGAAAGCTCGTGGTAAAGAGCGTTATGCTGTTTCAGATAAACAAGATAATGTAAGTTGGGCTTCTCAAAATATGTTGGTGTTAGGAGTTGTTGTTGTTGGGTTTTTAGCAATGCACTTATATCATTTTTGGAGCAAGATGCAGTTGGTAGAGATTGGTCATTTAATAGGTACACATTTAGGAGATATCGATAAGGCTATTGATGGTGCATATTGGATTACTTATTGGTTTTCTCAGCCTGTATATGCTATCTTGTATTTGGTATGGCTTACTGCATTGTGGTTTCACTTAACTCATGGTGTATGGAGTTCTTTGCATTCATTGGGTTTGAATAACCAAACTTGGTTACCCCGTGTAAAATGTATTTCAAACATATTTGCTACTTTGGTAGTGTTATTGTTTGTATCTGTGGTTGTTTATACATTTGTATATCAAAATTTTGTTCTTTAATTTGTAACTAGAAATAACACACAATATGGCTAAGAAAGAAACTGTTGTAGAAACAACACAGGCTGTGACGCCTACAGAAACACCAATTATGATTGATGCCAAAGTGCCTTCTGGTCCTTTAGCAGAGAAATGGAAAAACTACAAGGCTCATCAAAAATTAGTTAATCCATCAAATAAAAGACGATTAGATATTATTGTTGTAGGTACTGGTTTAGCAGGAGCTTCAGCAGCTGCATCGTTGGCAGAGTTGGGTTTTAATGTTTTGAACTTTTGCATTCAAGATTCTCCAAGACGTGCTCATTCTATAGCAGCACAAGGAGGGATTAATGCCGCAAAAAACTATCAAAATGATGGAGACTCGGTGTATCGTTTATTTTATGATACAATTAAAGGAGGTGATTATAGAGCACGTGAAGCGAATGTGCATCGATTAGCAGAAGTGTCAGGAAGTATTATTGACCAATGTGTTGCACAGGGAGTTCCGTTTGCACGCGAATATGGTGGTTTGTTGGATAACCGTTCGTTCGGTGGAGCACAAGTATCACGAACATTTTATGCAAAAGGACAAACAGGCCAACAACTTTTATTAGGAGCATATTCGGCATTAAGTCGCCAAGTAGGTAAAGGTGCTGTAAAATTATACACTCGTTATGAAATGCTTGACGTTGTTGTTATTGATGGCAGAGCTAGAGGTATTATAGCTCGCAACTTGGTGTCTGGTAGAATTGAGCGTTTCTTTGCTCATGCTGTAGTTATTGGAACAGGAGGGTATGGAAATGCCTTCTTTTTATCAACAAACGCTATGGGTTCAAATGCTTCAGCGGCAATTCAAATATATAAGAAGGGAGCTTATTTTGCTAATCCTTGTTATGCACAAATTCACCCAACATGTATTCCCGTGCATGGAGAGTTTCAATCAAAGTTGACATTAATGTCAGAGTCGTTACGTAATGACGGACGCATATGGGTGCCAAAACGCAAAGAAGATGCTGAAGCTATACGCAAAGGTACCTTGAAACCTACTGATTTGAAAGAAGAAGATAGAGATTATTATTTGGAGCGTCGTTATCCTGCATTTGGTAACTTAGTGCCACGCGATGTAGCTTCACGTGCAGCTAAAGAAAGATGTGATGCTGGTTATGGAGTAGGAGCAACAGGATTAGCTGTATATCTTGATTTTGCTGATTCTATCAAGAGATTAGGATTTGATGTGATAAAAGCCAGATACGGCAACCTATTCCAAATGTACGATAAAATTGTAGATGATAATCCGTACGAAACTCCGATGATGATTTATCCAGCTATCCATTATACTATGGGAGGTGTGTGGGTTGATTATGAATTACAAACATCTGTTAAAGGATTGTTCTGTATTGGAGAAGCAAATTTCTCTGATCATGGAGCAAATCGTTTGGGCGCTTCTGCTTTAATGCAAGGGTTGGCTGATGGTTATTTTGTATTACCATACACGATTCAAAACTATTTAGCGGATCAAATACAAGTGCCACGAATGAGCACGGATATGCCAGAATTTCGAGAGGCTGAAAAGGCAATCAATGAAAAAGTTGAGAAATTATTAAGCATTCAAGGTAAACGTTCAGTAGATAGTTTTCACAGAGAATTAGGTCTTGTAATGTGGGATTTTGTAGGAATGGGAAGGAATAAGGAAGGCTTACAACTTGCTATTGACAAAATTAAAGCGATTAAAAAAGAGTTTTGGACCAACGTATATATACCAGGAAAAGCCGATGATTTGAATGTTGAGTTAGAAAAAGCATTACGTGTGGCTGATTTTATAGAAATAGGTAATTTGATGGCACGCGATGCACTACAAAGAGAAGAGTCGTGCGGAGGACACTTCCGTGAGGAGTACCAAACACCCGAAGGAGAGGCCTTGCGTAATGATGACGAATATGCATACGCCGCATGTTGGAAATATATGGGTGAGGATGCTGACCCTGTGATGTTAAAAGAAAGACTGGATTATGAGTTTATCAAACGTCAACAACGCAATTACAAAGCATAATAATCAACGTATCCAAACAAAAAGAAATTCTGTAAGATGGAAAAAACAATAAATGTAACGCTTAAAGTATGGCGTCAAGCAGGTCCCAAAGCACAAGGTAAATTTGAGTCCTACCAATTGAAAAATGTTTCAACAGATAGCTCGTTCTTAGAAATGATGGATATTTTGAATGAACAGCTAATTGGCGAACGCAAAGAGCCAGTGGCTTTTGATCATGATTGTAGAGAAGGTATTTGTGGTATGTGTTCGTTGTATATTAACGGACATCCACATGGACCTGATGGTGAGATAACAACATGTCAGTTGCACATGCGCAAATTTAAAGATGGAGATACGATTACTATCGAACCGTGGCGTTCGGCTGCATTTCCTGTTATCAAAGATTTAATGGTTAACAGAGGTGCTTATGACAAGATTATTCAAGCAGGAGGGTTTGTGTCTGTGAATACGGGAGGAGTACCCGATGGCAATGCAATACCTATTTCGAAGATATATGCTGATGAAGCTATGGATGCAGCATCGTGTATCGGTTGTGGTGCTTGCGCTGCTGCTTGTAAAAATGGATCGGCTATGTTGTTTGTGGCTGCCAAAGTAAGTCAGTTGGCATTATTGCCTCAAGGTAGAGTAGAAAGAGCAACACGTGCAAAAGCGATGGTAGCAAAAATGGACGAATTAGGTTTTGGAAACTGTACCAATACTGGAGCTTGTGAAGCGGAGTGTCCTAAAAATATTTCAATAAGCCATATTGCTCGTTTAAACAGAGAGTTTTTGTCGGCTAAGATAAAAGATTAATAAAAGATTACCTAGTATAAAAAAGCTGCTGTGTGATTACATAGCAGCTTTTTTTAGTTGTATTAAAACGATTCATTTCATCATTTTTCCAACAATTTTTACAAGAACTCCGCGAGTGATAAATCGCAACATGCCAATTTGAATGCGATTGAACAGCCCAAATATGCCGACGCTCTTGCCT
>OGVR01000026.1_pt1 | contig 7837 bp, 6 predicted proteins | sample 1575841 | NCBI WGS metagenome assembly OGVR01 (sample SAMN07581526, study PRJEB24739) | freshwater metagenome
GTTTCCCAGTCACGATATCGGCGTTCGAAGTTTGATGGTATCCCCATCCCTCTTTTGTTCTTTCTACTTTCCAAATGTCCTTGCCACCATATCCGCCAGCCATGTCTGATACAAAATACAAATAATCGCCATTGGGCGAAAGAGCAGGATGTGCAATATTCAAACTGGAATCTTGTAAGAGGATAATCTGTTGAGGAGATGTCCACGAACCGCCACTTCTTTTCGACACATAAATGCCTGTTCCCAATGTTTTACCCTTTTCTATCTTGCTACGGGTAAAAAATAGTTCTTGTCCATCCAACGAAAATGCACATGTACCTTCATCAAATTCGGAGTTGATATCTCCTTCAAGCAAGGAGGGTTCTTCCCACTTGCCTTGACTGTTTTTTCGAGCCGTAAAAATGTTGTTGTTGTTTTGTCCAGTTATGCGACTGGCTTTATTTTTTTTACTTAATTTTCTGGTTGAGTTGAAAAATAATAGGTCGCCTCTGCTATTTGCAAAAGCGGGAGAGAAATCAGAATATCGGGAATTGAAAAGGTCTTCTTTTTTTACAACATATCTGGTTGGCATTTTCCATTCGGTAAGTACAAGTTTAGAAGAAGACAGTCCATTTAGTGCTTCACGATGGGTAGGGTTTGTTGCTAAAAATGTTTCGTATAGTTTTATTGCCTCGTTGTGTTTGCCATTTTTGCGAGCCACTTCGGCAGCATAAAAATACACAATATTGTTTTTGTATTTGTAGCGTATGGCATTTCGGTAGGCTGTTTCGGCTCTTCGATTGTCGTTGATATGGCGGTACGCATTTCCCGATTTAAAAGCCACTTCTGCACGTAATTCTTTTTCTTTGGTTGGGATAGAGGGGTACAGGTTGCGATATAAATTGCCTGCAACGAAGTATTCGCCCAATTCGTACTTTTTGTCAGCCTTGTTGATACGAGCAGTTATACTACACGAACTGAGTGTAATAACGCAAAGTAAAAAGAAAATATGGAGTTTTAGATGCATGTACGTTTTTAATGGCTAATGAGAGTACAAATATACAATTTCTTTTTTAAAAATAATATATAAGAAAACCTCACCAATGTTCTTTGATGAGGTTTTCTCCGTTCGGAAAAATCATAGAAGTTTATTCTACTCCTTGAGGTACAATTAGTTTATATCCTTTGCCGTGAATATTGATAATTTGCACGCTTTCATCATCTTTAAGCAATTTGCGTAGTTTGGTGATATATACATCCATGCTTCTGGCATTGAAGTAGTTGTCGTCTATCCAGATGGTTTTTAGGGTGTAATTTCTTTCTAAAATGTCGTTTGCATTTGCACATAATAAACCAAGCAGCTCTGATTCTTTGGTCGTTAATTTTGTTTGTTTGTCGCCAATAGACAAGATTTGTTTTTGCGAGTCAAACACAAAGTTCCCAATTTTGAAAACAATTTTTTCTTTTAGTTTTTTCCCTTTAATACGACGAAGAATTGCTTCGATTCTAAACAACAACTCTTCCATGCTGAAAGGTTTTGTAATGTAGTCGTCGCCACCAATTTTAAATCCTTCAAGAATATCTTCTTTTAGTGTTTTGGCTGTTAAAAACAAAATAGGCACTTCGGTATTTACAGCACGCACTTCTTGTGCAAGAGTAAATCCATCTTTTTTAGGCATCATAACATCAAATACACATACATCGTACGTGTTTTTCATAAATGCTTTGTATCCAGCATCGCCATCTGGAAGTAGGTCTGTATCATAGCCTTTGGCTTGTAGGTATTCGCGTAGTAGCATACCTAAATTTTCGTCATCTTCGCATAGAAGAATCTTTACTTTTTGTTCATTCATATTGTGTTTTTTTTAGTGATGGTATTGTTATAATAAACTTTGTTCCTTTATGTAGTTCACTTTCAGCACGAATTGCTCCTTTGTGTTTTTCAATAATTTTTTTCACATAAGCTAACCCTAATCCAAATCCTTTCACGTTGTGTACGTTGCCAGTAGGTACACGATGAAATTTCTCGAATATTTTTTTCAACTGGTCTTTCTTAATTCCTATTCCATTGTCTTCTATGCTAATAAATAAGGTTTCTTTCTCGTTCCATGTTTTAATTCGTAGAATTGGACTTTGGTCGAGATTTCTATATTTCAAGGCATTGTCGAGTAGGTTGTATATAACATTTGTGAAATGCATTTCATCTACCATTGACCAGTATTCTGATGCTTCTAGGTTGGTGTTGATGATGCCTCCTTTACTACTTACTTTGATAGAAAAATTATTACATACATGTTCTATTAGTTCATGGATGTTTGCTTCTTTAAATTTCATGATAGATTTTTCCTTCTCCAAAATGGATGTTTCTAGTACTTTTTCTACCTGAAAGCTTAAACGTTTTGTTTCTTCGTAAATGATGTTCGAAATGCTTTTCAGGACTTCGGGTGTTTTGATTATTCCCTCATCTTTAAGCATTTGCGATGCAAGAGATATGCTGGAAATGGGCGTTTTAAATTCATGCGTCATGTTATTCATGAAATCAGTTTTCATTTCGCCCAATCGTTTTTGTCTGAATATTAAGATAATAGTAGCTAAAAATACTAAAAATAAAATGATGGTAAATAGCACTGTGCTGAATATCATAAAAGAGACAGGTTGTGTCAGGTATTCTTTTGCATATGGAAAATATACCCGCAGAATATTTAATTTTGGGTTAAAATCATTTGGGAACAATAATTGAGAGAAATAATGCTCCATATTAGGTACATCAAATGCTGCTGTGCGATATACTTCTGCTCCCGTATAGTCAATTAAAATAACCTTGAATGGGGTGGTAATGCCATTATTTTCAAGTTCACGTTTAAGTTGGTTTTCCATGTGAGCAAAATCAATGCGTTGTTCTATGGGCTTATCTGTGGATTCTTTAAGCCATCTCATAGCAATATCATCAAGCAATATCTTTTTCTGTGCAAAGTTTTCTTTTAGTCTGTTTTGCAACGCTTCGGATATTTGCTGAACGGTACGTGTTGTAGCAGGGGATGTGGAAATGGAAATTTGTTGCTGGATAGATGTAGTTCCTGTTTGAAAATTTTCTTGAATAACTGTTGAGCTAGAACTTTGCAAACTAACCTCTTGGTTGATTAACGTATTGCTCTGTTGTGAAGAACGTTGCGTTAGGGCTTCGTTGAAATAGTGAATTGTTTCTTCTTCTTCTAAAGTTTTGCTTAATTGGTAAAGGCTACGTTTTGCTGCTTCGTTAAAATGTTGCACACGCATATCTAACAAAGAGTTGAGGTACTTTAATTGCAGAAACAATAACCCAAAAAAGGTGATTGCCATAAAGACCGACAAAAGTATTATGCTTCGCTTGTTCATACGCTTATTCTTAAGTTTTTAGTCTAAGTGCGTTTGGAACTTGCGGTATTGCCAAGCTCTTGTTTGAAATATGTTGACGAGTGTGTTTCATATCTTCTTTTTAACAAAACAAAGATATGATTTTAACATTTGAATTCAAACTTTCTTTAGTATCATTTAACATTTACAACGAGCAAAATCTTGTAAAATGATACGATGCTCTGCGTCGATTGATTATTCCTTGCTCGAAGATGCTTTTTTATCTTTCATTTTGCCATCAAATAGCTCGTATTTGCGGTATTCGCACTCAATAGAACCATTAAGGAGTAAGTATTTTTGAGATGGACGAAGACCAATTTTGTAAAATCCCTCCATGTTTGAACTAATAATCCAAGCTTCTGCTCCAGGGAATCGGTGTTTGAGTGTTTCGCCAATTTCTGCATATAGCTTGTTGATGCTATTGCCTCCAATGCGTTCTCCGTAAGGAGGATTGGTTACGATGAGGGTTTTTTGTGTAGGCGTCGGGAGGTCCATGAAACTCGCTTTTTGCAAGCTTATATACTTACTTAATCCAGCACTTTTACAGTTTTCTTCGGCTACTTTTAATGCTTGCACTGAATTGTCCGACCCGTAAATTTTATGCTCAAAAACACGTTCATTGGTATCGTCATTATACACTCTATCAAATACTTCACTATCAAAATCTTTCCACTTTTCAAATGCAAATTCTTTTCTAAACACACCTGGCGGAATGTTGAGAGCTATCATGGCAGCTTCTATTAAGAGTGTTCCAGAGCCACACATGGGGTCGAGAAAATCCGATTCGCCTTTCCAGCCTGTGAGCATAATTAGGCCTGCTGCCAACACTTCATTAAGCGGTGCTTCGGTTTGTTCTTGTCGGTATCCTCGTTTGTGTAGCGATTCGCCTGAACTATCTAGCGAAATTGTACAAGTAGTGTGTGCGATGTGGATATTGAGATACACATCAGGGTTCGTGATTTTTACTGATGGGCGTTCGTTGAATTTTTCTTTAAAATAATCGACAATGGCGTCTTTTACTTTATAGGTTACAAATTTTGAGTGGCTAAATGTTTCTGAATACACTACTGCACTGATAGCAAAACTCTCTTTTGCGGAAAAATATTTCTCCCAATGAATTTTTTTTATCTGGCTATATATTTCGTCTGCATTCTTTGCCTGAAATGAGAAAATTGGTTTCAGAATACGAATAGCCGTACGGCAATGTAAATTGGCTTTATACATCAATTCGGTGTTACCGGTAAACGAAACGCCTCTTGTTTCTTTTTTTATGTTGTTGGCTCCTAATTGTACTAGCTCTTCTGCTAAAATATCTTCAAGACCTTGTAAGGTTTTTGCAATAAATGGAAATTCTTTGTTCATGATGTTTTTGTGCGCTTTTTTTTGTAAAAATAGTAGGAGATGTTAGTGAGTATGAGCATATCTTCGTTCAGACACAATCATAAGGGCTTCTTCTCTGATTGGATAAGGTAGGTTAATGTTTCTGATTTGCAAACTTTTAAGCCATTCAGCAATTTCGTCTTCTCTTAAAGTGAAAAAAACTTCTTCGAATTGGGCAACTTCTTTTTCTGAATATGATTTTTCGTCACGAAAACGAAAAACATCCAACTCTTCATCTTCAAAATACACAGCATCTGGCGATGTGGCTAGTAGTGAGTCTTTTTCGCATACTTCGTGTGCTCCACAACATACATCAGGCTCAGTTTGCTCTACCAACGGCGTAGTGTTATCCGTTATGTTAGTTGTTTTTTCTCTCCGGGTATATTTGTTAAGCAAAAATATGGTTATACCCAAACTGATAAAAAGGATAATTAGTAGCATAGTCGATTATGGTCTGATGGGTTTACGAAAGTTGCAAAGATAGTTATTTATTTATTTTAGAGCCAAAGATTTACCTTATAATTGTCCGTTTTCAATCAAAATAATAATTCGATTTATCATGGCGTCTTCACTTTTTGTGTCGTTAAAGTCTTCTTTTAGGTTTGCTCCTAATATACGGGCAAAGCCTTGCCAAAAGAAAGCTGTAAATCCTCCTCTGTATTCTCGAATAAGGTCAAACGAACTACGCTCACATTCCCTGTCAATGAGCTTTATTAATAATTTCCCCTGCGAAAGAGTCAGTTTTTTAAGCTCAGGTTCATATTGCTTGAAAAGCGCTTTTTCGTATTCTCGCATGTATTTTTTGCGTTCTTTTTGTGGGAGTTTCTCAAGCAGAGGATTAACGCGTTCAACTTCTCTCCCTACTGCTTTTGCAAAAGGATATACGCGTTTGATATCGCGAACTAATTTGTCGTATTTTTTTTGGTCTCTTTTTTTTGTGTATTTTGGGTACACAATATGTTCATTAAGTACGATGATGGGGATAGTATCTTTTCCTATTACAACGCCATTAAGAATATAGCCATTTGCTGTCTGCACATAAGATGCAGCCATACTACCTGTATGTACTGATAAGAAAAAAAGTACACAGCTAAAAAGGAATAGTTTCTTTTTCATAATCGTGAAGCAAAAGTAACACGATACAAGACAAAAGTACGCATTTGTTTGAAAAATTTATTACTATCTGTTGGAGATTAAGAATACTTAACATTACCTTTGTGCCTCAATAAAAAATGTGTGATTTGTGTTGGTGAAAACTTTCGTAACAGCTCTCTTTTTTTTGATTTTTGCACTACCATTTAGTGCTTCGGTTTTGCAGCAAGTAGAAAATCCGCGTAGTGCTGCTCTTGGTGGTTGTTATGTGATGCTGCCAGACAATATGTATGCTCATGCAAATCAAGCTTCTATTTCTTCTGTTTTATCTCCAACTCTTGCTGTTTCTTATCAAAATCGGTTTGTTGTAAAAGAATTAAGTTTGCTAAGTGCCCGTTTTAGCATGCCCACCAAATGGATGAATGTGGGGGTTTCGTATAGTTTTTTTGGATTCTCCCTTTACCACGAAATGAAAACCGGTGTTCATGTGTCAAAATCCTTGTCGCCACAATTCTCTTTGGGAGCTCAAGTAGATTATGTTTCGGTATATCTGTCGCCCGAAGATGGCACTACTGGCACGTTTGTGCCACAAATAGGGATGCAGATAAAAGCCTCTCCGTCCTTAACTATTGGTGCTCATGTGCATAATTTTACTTTTTCAAAATTGGGCACAGCTTACCATCACGAATACCTTAGTACCTATTTATCGGCAGGTTTAGGGTATTTGATTGATAAAAAACTGCTTGTAACTACCCAATTTAGTAAACCCTTGCGTGAAGAGGTAATTTTGTGTGGAGGTATTGACTATAAGCTTATGCCCGAATTGATACTTCGCACTGGTTTTAGGTCGCAGCAATACGTACAACCGACTTTTGGCATAGGGCTAAACGTAGATTTGTTTCAAGTTGATTTGGGATTTCAGTTTCATCCCTTATTGGGTATGACACTTAGTTCGGGTGTGGTATATGTTTTTGGTAAATAGGATACAATGAAATGCCAAGTCGTTATCTATGTGTTGTGCTTTTTGGGCTCATTTTATACAAGTGAATTGCTTGCTGCCCAGTCGAATGCTCTGGTTATTGACAGAATCATAGAGAAATTTGTTGAAGTTGACGAAGAAACCTTGTTGGACGATACTTACGAGGATTTACAACGCATGATAGAAAATCCAATAAATTTGAATACGTGCACCAGAGAGGATTTAGAGCAATTTTTCTTTCTTTCTCCTTTTCAAATAGAAAATTTGTTGTATTATCGCTACACGTATGGAGATTTTTATACCCTTTATGAGCTGCAATTAATTAATGGTTTTGATGAGGAAATGGTTCAATTCTTATTTCCTTTTGTATATGTGGAACGGAGTGAGCTGAAACGTGATAGAATTAGCTTTCAAAATGCTTTTCAGTATGGAAAAAATCAGGTATTGATGCGAACGGATGGTACAATCCAAACCAAAAAAGGCTATACGCAACTTGCTACAGAAGCTCAGCGATATTTAGGAAATCCATTATATACACAACTTCGTTATCGCTTTTCTTCCAAGTATTTATCCATGGGAGTTAGCATGGAAAAAGATGCAGGAGAGCCTTTCGATTGGCGTTATAACAAGGGATTTGATTTTTATGCACCACATATTTTTATTAGTTCGTTATGGAAGTTTAAGCACATCGCTATTGGACACTATAAACTTAACTTTGGACAAGGATTAGTGTTGCAATCAAGCCAACGTTTTGGTAAATCTGCCATATTTGGAAATACAATTTATAAGGAGGGCATAAGTAAAAGCACATCGCTCAATGAATCTGCATATTTTAGTGGATTAGCAACAACTTTTACGCATAAAAAATGGAATTTTACCTCTTTTTACTCACATAAACCCATTGATGGGACTTTAGCCCATGATGATACAGTAGAGCTTGGAATCTCTTCTTTCAAAACAGATGGGATACACCGTACAGAGAATGATTTTGCCAAAAAAAATGTAGCTCGTCAA
>OGVR01000027.1_pt1 | contig 7815 bp, 6 predicted proteins | sample 1575841 | NCBI WGS metagenome assembly OGVR01 (sample SAMN07581526, study PRJEB24739) | freshwater metagenome
AGAAAAATTGTTTAAGTACCGGCCACTGGGGCGAGACTGGTTGGTTGTAGCCGCTGAGTGCCATGGGGTAGGTGCCCCACCAGCGCCCGGCGGCCCAGTAGGTCCAGCCGCGCCAGGGCGGTGTTTGGGTCAGTTCCAGTAGCCGTTTAAGGGTGGCGATGCACTCGGAGCTCCCAGGTACACCAAACTCACCGAGGAATAATTGCTGCCCGTGCTCCTCTGCCCACGCCTTGATGCGTTCAAATTTGGTGTTGAAGTGGTCCGGTGGCAGGCAGCCTGTGCCGGTGAGGGTCGTGCAGCGCTACCTAGAATATCAACATATACCTTACTGTCAAATCCAGTCTTAGTAGAAATGTAATCAATCATATCAGCACCTGCAAACAACACAAATCGCAATCCATTGTATGAGAACTTCAACATATTGCCACTGTTTCTGATGCTACTCTTATTAATAGGTAAACTTTTAAATCCTAACTCAGGTTCTTTTACCTTTCCACCAAACAGATGAATAGACTCGTTTACTTCTCGAACTTGTGCCTGTGATGCACTATATTCATCATATATTTTATCTACTACATAATACTCTTGTGCAATATTTAAACCATCACGTGTCTTATCGAGTAATCCAGCTACATCACTGGCTTTAAATTCTACACCAGCAGCCTGTTCGTGACCACTTGCTGATACTAGACCTGTATCATTCAACCACGAGCGCAATTCAAATGGTGTAGGACAGCGCATAGAACCTCTATAATAAGTCACACCGTCACTAACAGCCTCTTTAACAACCATAACAGGTGATTGATAATTACCCATAATCTTACCTGCAATAAGTCCTGTGATTGAACCTGAAACATCATCTGGAATCTGAGCAATGATAATTCCATCAGACTTCTTGGATAAGTTTACGATACCTTCAGTAGCTTTCTTAACAGTCCTGTCCTGCAATGACTTAATCTTTTTAAGCTCATCTAATTCAATCTGATAGCGATTAAGTGTCATTTCACGAGTTTCCATTTTGCCAGTCAACTTACTCTTACGGCGTTTGCTTACTACCTTGCGTTCATCTGGTAGCATTTCAGCCAAGGCGTAGATTAATTCCTCACGTTGTTCTAGTGTTCCTACACGAGCCACAGCATTCAACAGCGGACCAATCTTGAATGAGATATTATGTACATTTGGTTCAAAGTCTACCATATAACTAAACAAATTATGTTTATTGAATAAGCTCAGTCCATTTTGTACATAGTATCGAATCTCAGGGTCTGATACATCACTCATATCAATTACCTGTCCTAATGCTAACAAAGGTAACAAACTTGACAAATCAAATTTGTTGATATGGTTATGGATATATGACATGAATAAGAATACCATACCAGAACCTACGTAGTTGCTATTAGCATCGTCGTTATCATTGTTTTGGTTGTTCACAATGATGGCAGGTGTTTCAATACCCTCATCATTAATAATGTGATGGTCTAAAACAACAACATCAATACCATGTTTCTTTAATTCCTTGTGATATTCAACATCATTAGAACTTGCATCTGGTGTGAATAATAATGTAATATCTGAATCCAGTACACGCTTCATCATCGTTTCTAGTCCATGAGACTTATGGTCTGGAATAATCAACTTAGAATTAACACCAATGGCGCTTAATCCTTTCATCAACATAGCAGCAGATGAGAATCCATCCGCATCACCATCAACTAGAATACCAATATTTTCATGATTAATAACAGCCTTATGTAACCGCTTAGCAGCTTGTTCAATGTTGTTTAGGTTGTCAGGATTAGATAACGGAATATCATCAAAGTCACCTGAACGATACCTATCAATGTCTAAAATTCCATGATTAATCAATGTATCATTAATAATATTACCTGTATTACTCTTACCTGTTTTGAATGTTAAACCATTCGTTTTCATATCTTTATTCTCCCATTATATAGTCTATCAAAAACTTCTTTTCCTCTATCGGCTGGAGAATCTTTCTTATCCAGTAATCCCTCAGTGTCCCAAATAATTGACACGTTGTATCTGCTTTTAAGTCTATCAAGCATTGATGATAATTTCTGAGCGTATCTCACCGACTCTTTATCATTTACAACTTCAAACTCTTTATCAAACGCTACGATTACTTCATCTACACCCAATGATGCAATCAATCCAATCTGCGTATCTGTCAACATAGAGCCGTTCACGGCTACCGCAAAAGCATCATCATAGTAAGTATCCATAAACAGTACAGACTTTTCGGCCTCAAACAGAATAATCTTTTTATATTTTTTGATGTTCTCTTTGTTAATGTTTATACCGTATAAGTTTTCACCTGTTGGATAGCGGTAATCGACACCTTTATATCTGATTGGTGTATATTTACCAAATGTATCAACTGCATACTCATCAAGATTTCTAGCGCGAATACCAACAAGATTGTTATTAATATCCATGTGAGGAATAATAATTCTATTCATCTCAATATCATAACTAATGTTGAACTTACGCATTGATGATGCAGAGATTCCCTCCTTAATCCATGAATAGTGGGGGAGGGGGGTAAATGAGTACAAGACTTTTTTGTCAAATACTTTTAAATCAACAGTTTTCTTTTCGACTGTCGCTTGGCTTGCGCTGTATTCGGAGTTGATCGCACGGAACGCGGTTGTTGAAGGAAGTTTCTTTTGAACATATCCATAAGTGAGTGTGGATCCACCGCTTGGGCTTACCGCGTCGTCAAATGGAAGCAATTCTAAGAGTTCAGAGTGGCGCACAAATGTGTCGATGACTTGTGCTTGGACTTTGTCGGCCATACCGACTTTCATTTCTAATAATGTAACTGGCATTGTTAATTACCCTCTTTCGTTGTTAGTTGCAGTTTGATAGCCTCTGCCAGGCTTTTTGGCTCTGCTGGTCCTGGGTCATTACCTTTTGGTAATTTGTTATCAAGCGTTTTGTAACCACCTTTATTTTGGTCTTTTCCTGGATCAGCAGGTGGAGCCGGGAAGAATGTTGGGTGCGCTTCTTTGAGTCCCTTGATCTTATTGTCCAGGTTTTTGATGTTACCTTCTTTGTCGAGTTCCACATCCCCAAGTTTGAACAGTAAGTAGTCCAGGTCAAGTGCGCCCGTCTTTGTCAATGCTTCTTTGATAGCATACGTTTTGCGTTCTTGCACGCGTTCAGTCTCGAGCTTCTTGACATTGTCTTCGTACTCTTTGACTTGTTTCTGTAATGCTTCCACGTCGGCGTTTGACTTCTTTAGATCTTCGACCAGCTTGTTTGCTGCGCTTAGATCCGCTTTTGCTTGCTCCAGTTCCGTCTTCGCTTTATTGAAGCGGATGTCGAGGTTTTCTTCGCTCGCGATATAGAGTTTGTTTGCCGGCATTGCCTCTATAATTTTGCTTGCTTGTTCCTCGGTGATCCCTTGAGCAATCAATAGTTCTTTGAAATTCATTATTAAATCCTCCTTTACGATTTTAACGAGTTACGTCTCGTAGATTTGTTTTTCGCTGGTTTACCTCTTGCGACTGAGGGTTATTTGTCTTCTTCGTCTTCCTTTGTCTGCTCTTCTGTTGGTTGAGACAAGATGGTGATCGGCGAATCATCTTCCTGCCATCGTTCAACGAGCGTTTTTTGCTTGTTCATTGTTTTATTCCTCCAGTTCTTTCACGTGGATTATCCAACGATTCTCATCACCCTTCTCTATTTTAGTGATGACTTGTTTTGCTACTTTTGACATTAAAACTTCGCTTTCATCTTGCATGTTTGATAAGTGACGAATAGAAGTCGCTAAGTTAGTCTTTTCGATTTTAAATATCACGGGTCTCGCTAAGCCGGTTGAGTCTAAGGAAAAACGATTAGCAACTTTGACGTTATCAGTCCATGAGGATGTGCCTCCCTGATTTAATATAGTACCCACCTGTAATTTACCAGCTTCTTTATTGGATAGAACGACCCCTCGATAAAGTGGTCCTCCGTCCCATTTAGGTGCTTTTTCGATATACTCTTCGATCATTTCAGCCTGTTTCTTAATATATCTAATTTTCTTTGGACCATATATCTGCAGATAATCTTGTAATTCGTTTTTCTGATACTCTCTAACATCGCTATAACCGTACCCAGTATATTGGGTAATAGCAAATTCATACTCTTTCGCTGTGTGAATATCCACGTTGAGGTCTTTGGCTGTGATTTTATCTGTTGATCCTGATGCTTTAACGTGCCCTCTGCGTTTGATTGTTTCAACAGGTTTCGGCGCGACTTCAGGTTGCGGTGATGGTTTAGATGGTGCAGGAACAACGGCTTGTCCTGCTTTTGGTACGCTAACTGGTACGCCCTTGTAACTTTGCCACTCGGTGTAGCTCATGTTCTTGACCATTTCACCCGTCTCATTGTCCAGTCTTAATTCTGGCTCATATCCGTCGACGACCGCGATGGTTGTGCACCTGCAGTTGATATCCTCACTGGCTCGTCCCATAAGGCGTGGTCCTTGGCCGATCGCTCCGGTCTCTGGTGATACGAACGCTTCCTCTGCTTCTACGGTTTGTCCATCCAGGAGCCTGTGGCTGTTTCTGGTGGCTTCATCCAGGGTTGAGAGCCAGCGTTTCTTGAGCTTAACGCCTACGCTTTGTGCTTCTTCGTATGCTTTTTGCTGCGATAGACTGGAAGCTCGTCCGCCCTCGGTTCTTGCGATCCGTAAGGCTTTCTTGTAGTCCGCTTCAGTCAGGTCTTCAATGCGCTTGGCCACGTATTTGTAACCTTTACCGTCAATAGCGCCTTGGATCAGGCTTTGCGTCGTCACCCTAGCCAATTTATCAGTGTTTCTGTGAATGCGTTGACTGAAAAGTTGCCCATTGACCGGACTATTGACCACACTTTGAATGTAATCCTCACCTAAGAACCCCATAGGGATATTCAGACTGTATTCACCCTCCATTCCATAAAAGGTGGAATAGTAGCCGTTTTGGGCCATGTTTCCTGTGCTCTCTGCTATGGTTTGAGTGACTATCTTGTTTGTGCCTTCGAGGATCGCTTGTATTTCTTGTCCTACGCTCAATAATCGCTCCACTTCAATGCGTTTGCTGAACGATAGCGTGTCGTATTCCTCAATGAACCCCTTAGCTTGTACCTTGATGTCCTTGATCGCGTTTCTGTAGGCCTTTACCAGCGCGTTTTCTGTCTTACTCATTGCGCTGGCGTTCAGTTCACCAAGGATCTCTCGCCACTTATTGCGTTGGTCCATTTATTCCACCCGCTAACTGGTTAAGGTTTTGATTTAGGTTAGGTTGTTGTGCGTTTGGATCCATTGGGTTGATCGGGTCCGTTCCCGCTCCTATGTTTGGGGTGTAGTCTTGCTCTTCGACCAGGAGCTTCACTTCGTCAAAGTCGAGTTCGAACTCTTCACAAATTAGCTTGAGCGTTGTTTCGTCCCCAATGTGTGGAGCAGCTGCCAGGATAGCTTGAATGCGGGTTGCCTTAGCCTCGGCCTCGGTCTTCTCATTGAGCACGATGTCGTTTTCATTGACCATGGTCTCGCGGGTGATCTTCACGCTGATATCGTTGGCGTTGTAGGATGTTCCTTTGCGGCGGTTGATGTCGTCCACGATTAGTCTGTTCATCCAGGCCAGCATGGCTCTTAGGCGTGGCTCTGTCTTATTGCACTTGAGGTCCAATAGAGCGTATCGTGACTTGATGACCACGTTGGTGATGTTCCCGTCCCCTACTTGTGAGCTGTCAAAGCCCATGCCGAACTTGTAGATGTTCTCTCTGTCAATTTCCAGCTTCAGTTTTCGTGCCTCGACTGGAATGTTGACGGTTTGTATTTCAAGTCCTCCGTCCTCTGATGTCCCGACGGTCTTCTTGGCCTTGATGTTTTGTCTCAGTTTCGATAGATCGTCCCCGTCAAAGCCTTTAACCACGTAGATGGCGTCTTGGAAGTCGTGCAGGTTGTTTGATAGAAACGCGTTCATAAGGTCATAGTCGTCAATGATCGCTTTGATCGGCTCCAGATCAGTCGTTCCTCGGCTATTGTTGTTTAGTCGATAGAATGGTATCGTCCCGTAGGTCCGGCCCAGTACGCTGTTGTTTTCTTCGTCAATGGCCAGCACATGTGGGCGTGGGTTTGGGTCTTTGCTCTCGTCGAGGTCGAAGTTGCCTTTGGCGTCTGATACAAAGTATGTCACGTCTTCCCTGGTCCACCGTTCAGCGTGGGTGATCGTGATTTCTTTAGTGCCCTTCATGATCTTGCGGTCATAATAGCGTACAAAGCCGACGGTCTCATTGTCGTCGTCCTCGACGGGTATCATCATCAGGCTGTCCGCGCTGTCAAAGGTGAGGATGTCCTCGCTGGTGGTTCGTGCATATAGGTATTCGTGCGACTTAATGCTTGCGCCCTCTACCGTTTCCTGCAGGACCACTTGTAAGTCCTCGGTGTAGTACTCTTTGAGAGCTTCTTTCAGTCCTTCTGTTTCCTTCTTGTCCTCTATTTCCACCTCTATTGGGTTGCTGAGTAGATATTGGACTTTCTGGTCCACCAGCTCTGTGAAGAACGGGTGCGGGATCTTGACGTTGCTCGCGTATTTGTCTTCCTTCAGCGTGTCGTTCTCATCTACGTAAAAAATGCGATGATTGAGAATGTCGTGCTGGTAGTCATAATACTTACGGGCCACTCGTGCTTTGCGTTTGAGCGGGTTATCGCGGTCTATGGTGATTGCTTTCTTTATCGCTTGACTTGCGACCGTTAGATCCGTGCTCATTATTCCATCATTCATTGTCTACCTCCTCTCTGGGCTAATATAGCCACTTGCTATTTTTCATTAAGTCCTCGAGGGCATAGCGTGCCGCGTCGATACTGTGATTGTCTTTGTCTGGGTATGTGCCTTTGAGGTTCCCGTGCTGGTCACGCTCTAACTCATATCCGCTAAACTCGCGAGCTGTGTTTGGGCACCTCTCTGGGTCTATGATGATCTCGTTTAAGTCTTGAAGCCATTTTATGCCGTGTTCCACGCTGCCTTGTCCTTTCTTCGCGCCTTTAATGCGCAAGCCCTGGTCTTTGAACTCGTTGTTTGTCCTTGGCTCTGCGCTATCGGCTGTGATGATCCCGTTGATTGTGTTAATCGCTTTGATTTTGCTCACGGCCTCTGCGTTTTTAAGCCCTGTCTGGTGTATTTCCGCAAAGATGTATAGTCGTCTGCGGGCACTATCGAAGTACATTTCACCATAATGGAGCGGGTCAGCTGCGAAGCCGTGGTCCAGTCCTCGATATACCTTGTCGAAGGTTTTGATTTCTTCGTCTGTAATGCGTCGTTTGGTAATGTTTAGGAAGACTTCAGCGCCTGTTCCTGTAACCTTGCCCAGGTAGGTGTGTTCGTACTTGGCTGGGTTGTGTTCTTTTAGGTACTCGGCTTCCTCGATGAATTACCGTCCTAACCACTTCTTGGGTACCGTGCGATAGTCGCTGGTGTGTACCATGGTGTCTGCTCGCATGGCTTGCAGGTCCACCTCGGCGTTGATCCAGTTTGTGGCTGCCTGTGGTGGGTTGTAGGTGTAGAATACGGATATATCATCACCGCCTCGCACCAGGGTTTGGTTGATCGTGTCAATGTCTTCTTTTCTATCGAACTCATCTGCTTCTTCGTACCATATGAATTTGGCGTAGCCTCTTCTAAACTTGGAGGACTTAACTTTGCGAGGTTTGTCTGCTCCCTTGAAGATGATCTTTTGCCCTGTCGGTAGATAGGTCAGTGAGAGTGGGTTCTTGCTGTCGTGCCATAAGTGCTGCACGCCCAATATGTCAATGGCCCATAGCAG
>OGVR01000029.1_pt1 | contig 7697 bp, 7 predicted proteins | sample 1575841 | NCBI WGS metagenome assembly OGVR01 (sample SAMN07581526, study PRJEB24739) | freshwater metagenome
CCCAGCAGCACATTTAGCAAGGGCAGATTTTGAAGCAGAATTATTACAATTTGATACAGGGGGGCTGCATCATTTGCATCAGGCAATGCAGGTCGGGCAAAAAAAATGGCATCCGCCCACAGGGCTAGGCCAAGAATAATCAGCCAAACCGAATTGCGAGCTGTGCCTTGTTTGAAAATCCTGATTAGCATAGATTGAAAAAATTGCAGCGGTGTTAAATCAAATCTTTACCAATATCCCTTCGATAGTATGCATCGGAGAAATGAATACCATCAATGGTTTTATAAGTTTGTGTTAATGCTTGCGACAATTCGGGGGCAAGACTCGTAACTGCAATTACCCTGCCTCCATTTGTGATGGGATTTTCTAAAGTGCCTGTAATTCCGGCATAGAACACTAAGGATTCGCCTGCATTTTGCAGACCGGTTATTGGCAATCCCTTTTTGTAATCGCCCGGATAACCGCCTGAAGCCATTACTACTGTGGCAGCGGTTTTTGGAGAAACTTGCAGAGTTTCCTTTGCTAAACTGCCATTTGCTGCTGCAACAAGGTGTTTTAAAAAATCCGATTCAATTCTTGGTAGTACCGCCTCCGATTCGGGGTCGCCAAGCCTCACATTGTACTCAATCACATACGGCTCGCCTGCAACATTCATCAGCCCAATAAAAATAAAACCACAATAGTCTATTTTTTCCTGCAAAAGTCCTTGCAGCGTAGGTCTGATGATGCGATGCTCCACCTTCTCCATAAAAGCTTCATTAGCAAACGAAACCGGCGATATTGCCCCCATACCTCCTGTATTTGGACCTGTATCGCCTTCGCCTATACGTTTGTAATCTTTGGCTTCGGGAAGAATAACATATTTATCTCCGTCAGTTAGTACAAACACGGAACATTCGATTCCATCTAAAAATTCTTCTATCACTACTGTTGAGCTTGCTTTGCCAAATTTGCCATCGAGCATAGCGGCTAATTCTGTTTTTGCTTCGTTTAAGTCGCTGATAATCAATACCCCTTTCCCAGCTGCTAATCCATCTGCTTTTAATACATAGGGCGCTTGTAGTGTTTCCAAAAAAGCAAAACCTTGTGCCAAATTTTCTTTTGTAACCGAAAGATAACCAGCTGTTGGTATAGCATGTCTTTTCATAAATTCTTTGGCAAATTCTTTACTGCCTTCCATTTGTGCAGCGTATTTTGATGGACCAAGAACTGGTATATGTGCTATCGTAGGAGTTGCTTTAAAAAAATCTACAATACCTGCAACCAAAGGAGCTTCTGGACCAACGATTACCATGGTAACATCATTTTTTTCTACAAATGTTTGTACTGCCACAAAGTCTTCGGGGTTTATGGAGATGTTTTCTCCAAGTTGAGCGGTACCTGCATTGCCAGGGGCGATAAATAACCGATTAAGTTTTGTACTTTGAGTTAATTTCCAAGCGATGGCGTGTTCTCTGCCTCCTGATCCCAAAAGAAGTATTGTGTGTTTCATGTATGTAAAAATTTGCTTTATGTGTTGACGTTACAAAGGTACAATTTTTTTCTTTTTTAGATACTAATTGTTTTCTTGTAATTAGTATGTATACATATGTGTTAGTGTTGACTTTGAATATATGGCTCAATTAAATTAGTAAGTGTAACAAATTCGTTTACAGAAAGTTGCTCTGGACGTTTGTCGAATATGCTTTCTGTTACAATAGGAGAAGATACTGTTATGATGCCTTTTAGCGAATTTCGCATTGTTTTTCTTCGTTGATTGAAAGCTGTTTTGATAACAGTTTTAAATAAGGTCTCGTTGCATTCTAGTTGTTGAGTAGCGTTGCGTGTAACACGTATAACTGCCGAGTTGACTTTTGGCGGTGGGTTAAACACAGTAGGAGGTACCGTAAATAAATACTCCACATCGTAATATGCTTGCAGTAAAACACTTAAAATTCCATATGTCTTTTTCCCTGGCTTCGACGCCAATCGTTCCGCCACTTCCTTTTGCAACATACCACACACACATGGTATTTGGTTTTTGTTTTCAAGTATTTTGAAAAATATCTGTCTTGATATATTATACTGGAAATTGCCTATAGCAGAAAAAGTTTCTTATCCGTAAAGCTGTGGTATATCTGTTGTCAAGAAGTCTTGAAAAAATATGCGGTTATGCAAGGCAGGAAATTCTTTTTGTAAGTATTCAACAGACTCTCCATCTATCTCAATTACTTTCAAATCAATGAGTTCGTTTTTCAATAAATACTGTGTCAATACGCCTGTGCCAGGACCTATTTCGAGTACTTTTGTGGGCTCACTAATTCGCAATGTTTCGGCAATGCTACGAGCTACGTGTTGGTCGGTAAGAAAATGTTGTCCAAGGTGTTTTTTTGGTTTTACGTACGACATAATGTGTATGGTTAGTAAATAATAAAAGCAAAAATGTGCTTTCGTTTTAAAAAAGTTTATCTTTGCAAAGATAATCAAAAAGCAAGTACCAAAAAGTATGTTAGTCCGTTTTGGCAAAATAATCCGTAATAACTATATTCAATTACTCGATTTTTTGTATCCGTTGTTTAAACGATGGATGCACAAAGGGTTGTTTTATTACCTAGCTTCGGGTGGTATTAATGTGGGCACTAACTGGATTATGTATTTTGTAGTGCATAACTTTGTGGTGCAAAAACAGATAGTTGACTTAGGATTTATCGCCTTTAGTCCGCATATTGCGAGTTTGATTATTACTTTTCCGTTTACCTTTTTACTGGGTTTTGGATTATCGAAATATGTAAGTTTTGCCGAATCGACCGTGCGAACGAAGACGCAATTTTTTCGATATGCTGGTATAATTGCGTTTAACTTCTTGGTAAGTTATCTTTCTATGAAATTATTAGTAGAATGGTTTGGTATATATCCAACGCCATCTAATATGATTACAACTATCATAACCAGTGTGGTTAGTTATTTTTCTCAAAAACACTACTCGTTTAAAAAGTAAGAGAGATGCAATTTTTAGATAAATATTACAAGTGGATTAAAATAGTGATTATGGTGTGTGCCTATGGATATTTGGCATATATTTTACTCCATTTTGATAATTATGAAGATTTTACTTCAAATTTTACAAACTTAAACGCTCAAAAGTTTATATTCTTGCTTGTTGTTTTCTGCCTATTGCCAATTAATCTATTTGTAGAATCTCTGAAATGGAAAACATTGGTTTCTGTTATGCAAAGAATTCCTATTCGGGTAGCTTACAAGGCTGTTGTAGCTGGTATCACCACTGGGTTTTTTACCCCAAATAGAATAGGAGAACCTCTTGGTCGGATTATGTTTTTGGATTCGCAAAATCGTTCGCAAGCAATAGCACTTTCCTACGTTGGTGCTTTTGGTCAAAGTTTTGCTACGTTTTTATGTGGAGTCATTGCAGGTTTTTTGTTGATTTTTTCACCAGCATTTAGTGCGTATCAAAATTCTACGGGTATGCAAGCGGGTGCTGTATTATTTTTAGTGATGTTTATATCTTTGTATTTTTCGCTACCGTATTTGTGTAGAAAAATTACAAAGATTAGTAAATTTGATAAAGTGAATCATTTGCTTGAAGCTATATCCTATATTTCTCTAAAGAGACTTTTTGTTGTTTCAGCACTTTCTTTCCTTAGGTATACGATATATGTTTCTCAGTATTATTTTTTATTATTGTGTTTCGGGGTGGATATTTCAATGTACGAAGCTTTTGTCGCTATACCAATTAATTATTTGCTTGTATCTATAACACCTTCAATCGCATTTGCCGAAATGGGCATTAGAGGATCGTATGCTATTATTATCATAGGAGCTTTTTCACACAATCCTCCTGCAGTAGCTTTGGCTGGAGTTACGGTTTGGCTAATAAATTATGTTATTCCCATGATAACTGGTTCACTTCTTTTAACCGCAAAAAAGAAACTTTAACCAGAGAATAAGTATCAATAGCTTGATGGTTGCATGTAAATGTAATATCTTTGTAAAAACAGAAACAAACAAATTTATCTGAACTAAACAGATTATGGCAGACATACATATTTTATGGGTTGATGATGAGATTGATTTATTGCGATCTCATATTATTTTTTTGGAATCGAAAGGATACAAAGTAACTACAGCCAATAATGGACACGATGCCTTGGCCTTGTGCAAAAAAGAAGCCTACGATATTGCTTTTTTAGACGAAAATATGCCCGGTTTGAGTGGGTTGGAAACGCTTTCGGAAATTAAAAAAATGCAACCAGCCTTGCCTGTTATTATGATAACGAAAAGTGAAGAAGAGGATATCATGGAACAGGCTATTGGTAAAAAAATTGCAGATTACTTAATAAAGCCAGTTAATCCGAACCAAATAGTGATGGCAATAAAGAAGATTTTGCAATCCAAACAGCTTATTTCTGATAAAGTTACTAGCTCCTACCAATCGGCATTTACTCAAATTGGCTTAGAAATTAACGATACATACACCTTTGACGATTGGAAAAAAGTGTATAAGCATTTAGTATATTGGGAGTTGGAACTGGAACATGCTGATAATCAAATGGATTCGTTGCTGATGATGCAAAAGAATGAAGCCAATGCAAATTTTACAAAGTATATTAGAAAGAATTACACATCGTGGTTTGAGCCCAATGACGATAAACCTTTGATGAGTCCGGATATATTTAAGAATAAAATATTTCCATTGTTAGACAAAGGAGAAAAGGTATGCTTTGTGGTCATTGATAATTTGCGTTTCGATCAGTGGAAAGTATTGCAAAAAGAATTGTCTCAATGGTTTTACACTGCAGATGATGATTTGTATTGTGGTATTTTACCTACTGCTACTCAATATGCACGAAATGCAATTTTTGCGGGATTAATGCCTTTGCAGATTCAAAAAATGTTTCCCCACTATTGGATAGAAGAGGAGGATGAGGAGGGGAAAAATATGAAGGAAGAAGAGTTGTTACAAACGCAACTTGATAGATTTAGAAAAAAATACAGTTTTTCGTATCATAAGATTAATACTTCGCAAGCTGGCGAAAAATTGAACGAACAGATTCATCAGTATTTGGCAAATGATTTGAATGTGGTGGTATTTAATTTTATTGATATGTTATCGCATGTGCGTACCGAATCCAAAATTTTTAGAGAGTTAGTGCCCGATGAGGCTGCATATCGGTCGCTTATTTTATCGTGGTTTAAACATTCTTCTACCAATGATTTTTTTAAGATTTTAGCTGAAAAAGGAATAAAAGTGGTCCTTACAACAGACCATGGTACGATACGAGCTAAAAATCCGATTAAAGTGGTAGGAGATAAGAATACAAATACGAATTTACGCTACAAAGTAGGAAAAAATTTAAGCTACAACAAAAAAGAGGTATTTCCTATAACCCAACCAGAACTCATTGGGTTGCCTAGTCCCAATATCAGTTCTCATTATATTTTTGCTACGCAAGAAGATTTTTTTGCCTATCCGAATAACTATAATTATTACGTCAGTTATTACAAAGATACATTTCAACATGGTGGTATTTCTTTGGAAGAAATGCTCATTCCAATTGCGGTATTAGAACCTAAACGAAAATAACGATGAACACGATTCCTCCATTTTTAAAAAAAGGCGATACTATTGCTATTATATCCCCATCAGGTGTTGTGGACGCTAGTTTCGTGTATGCTGCTCAAGAGGTGTTAGAAAAGTGGGGATACAAAGTGGTTCTTGGTAAGCATTGTTTAGCTCAGGACGGTCGTTTTGCTGGAACAGATAGCCAACGCTTATCTGACCTTTATTGGGCTTTTACCAATGTAGATATTAACGCTGTTTTATGCAGTAGAGGTGGATATGGACTGATTCGTATCTTGTCGAAGTTGCAAGAGACGGAATTGTTTAACCAACCAAAATTATTAGTAGGATATAGCGATATTACCGTTCTACACAATCTGTTGGCAAAGAATAGTATCTGTTCGGTGCATGCGCCTATGGCAAAACATATTGCTGAAAATCCAGACGATCAGTCTAGTAGGTTGCTGAGTGATACGCTTGCAGGAGTTTTGCCATCGTTCGCTATGCAATCTCATTCATTAAACAGAGGAGGCAAGGTAAAAGGGAAGCTGCTTGGGGGAAATTTATCCGTGCTGTATAGTTTGCGAGGCACGCCAGTCGATTTGGATTATACCGATTGTATTTTAGTAATAGAAGATATTGGCGAACGCTTGTACCATTTGGATAGAATGCTTACTAATTTTAAAATTGGCGGTGTATTTGATAAGATAAGAGGCCTGGTTGTGGGTCAGTTTACCGATATGCCCAGTGATGAGTTATATCCGTTTTCTCCATACGAAATTATTCAGCAAGCGTTAGTAGAGTATGAATTTCCTATATGCTACGATTTTCCTATTGGGCATGTTCAAAACAATTTTCCTGTATTGTTAGGCGCCGAATACGAATTATCTGTTGAGCCAATTAAGACCTATCTCCGAACGTTATGCTAAAAGGAATGTTTGCTCATATTTCTGCATGGAAACAATTCATTATTGTATTGTTTCTACTGTTGTTTGCTTTTTTTTTCAGTTCCACCTTGTTTTATTTGTTTGCCTCCATTGCAGGTGTTAGCCATACTTATTCGGTGGATTTAGGATGGTTGCGTTTTTTGCAAGCATTTCAGTCTTTCATGGTTTTTATTGTTGTTCCTTGCCTTGCAGGTTGGATGTTTAGCCACAATGTAAGGTCGTATTATGTGCTCCGTGTGCCTCCTGTTGGTCAGATGATGTGGGTTGTTGTATTAATGGTTTCACTTATACCCATCGTTAATATCAGTATGCAACTGAACAAGTTGGTTGTTTTTCCCGAATCATTGCAGTCATTGTACAATTGGATGGTACAATTAGAAAAACAAGCGACAGATGTGTTGCAATTTTTCTTTACTGATACAAGTTTTCTAGGATTGGTTTTATCTTTGTTTATTATTGCAGTTATTCCTTCTATTGGCGAAGAATTAGTATTTAGAGGGTTGTTGCAAAAAATCTTTACACAATGGACAAAAAATGCACATGTTGGTATTTGGATAAGTGCGTTTTTGTTTAGTTTTATTCATTTTCAATTTTTTGGATTTTTGCCACGTATGTTATTAGGAGCCTTTTTTGGATATTTATTCCTATGGAGTGGTAATTTGATGATACCAATATTCGCACACTTTGTAAATAATGCTATTGGGGTAACCATGTATTGGTTGTACTATAGAAGTAGTATTGATATTAATATTGATACGGTTGGTATAAATGAGCATAGTATTATAATAACAGTATTCTCGATTATATTTGTTGGTTTGTTGTTTTATTTCTCTCCTTTTCGCACGAAAAATCCAGTTGCGTAGAAATATTATTCCACAGAGTTTTAAATTTTTCTTCGTGTGTTTTCGTAAAAAAAACATTACACAGAGAGACACAGAGGATTCACAGAGATAGGTAATTTATTAAAAATATAACGCTATTTGCGTGGTAATATGTCGCTCCTACGGAGCTTGCATTACTCAATCTGTGCTTATGCTATTATTATTTTCCTTTACGTTTTTCATGAGAAAAGCCCCTAGACCTTCTCGGGTCTAGGGGCTCCTCCCCTACAGCATATTCAATTGCGTGTAGGAAATTCCTACACATCAGCCCTCAGTGATGGTTCTCAAAACGCCCTATCGTGACTGGGAAAC
>OGVR01000030.1_pt1 | contig 7588 bp, 18 predicted proteins | sample 1575841 | NCBI WGS metagenome assembly OGVR01 (sample SAMN07581526, study PRJEB24739) | freshwater metagenome
GTTGCGGTCGAAGCCGTGGGGTGCGTCGGGGTGGGTTTTGCAGGTCATGTGATTCCTTTCTCACGCAGCTTCGCCTTGAGCGACTGCCGGGGTTCTTTCTTGGGTGCGGCCAATTCGGCTTCCAGTGCGGCAATGCGTGCATCAATCCCTTGCAGGCGCTCACGTACAGCCTCGACCACTTCTTCCAACGCCTGTACATCTTTCGGGTGCAGTCGGGTGATGTACTTGGGGGTGTCATTCCAGAACATTTGGCGTCCCCTTCAGCGCCCGGATGGCGGCGGCGCACTCCATCGCTGCGTATACCTTGCTCGTACCCGGCTAGCGGTCTGCGTTCGTTTCACACACCCCAGCAGCTTCCTCCAGCGCAGCAGCGCGGACCAGGGCGGCGAAGCGTTCAAGTTCTTCCCGTGTAGCTGTAAAGTAATCTTCACGGCAGTGCGCGTCTGCACCCATGAACGTTAAATCAGCCTCACGCGCCAGTTCGCTGATGTTCATTCCATACCCTTTCCAATCTCAGCAGCAGCGCGGACGATGGCACGGCGGGTGGCAGTGTAGGGGTCGTTTTTGGTTTCTTCGATTCGATGGAATGACCCATCATCCTGAAGGCAGGCCGATACCGACCCATAGCCAATACACACATTCAGATTACATTTCACCGCCAGCCGTAGTGCATCGCCGTCGTCGGCGAGAGGGTTCCAGTACACATAAGGCTGCATGATGCCCGGCTGCGGGGCATAACGTGCGCCACCACGGCTAAGTGCATAAAACTTAATCCCCGCCGCCTTTGCGGCGTATGCAAGAAGTTCGCGGTCAGTCATATCTTGCCATGTTTTCATTTAATAATTCCTTTGAAAATAACCTGTCGAGATGACCGGCTTGCACGTATGATTGCTCTGGCCCGCGCTGATAACGTAGCAAACCGGGTGATAATTTATAAGAGAGCAAGATCACCATGCCCCATGTGGCTCCCCCGCTCACGCGGGGATTGACCTCTGGCGTGCGCGTTGCATTGACGGCAGGTGTAGCTCGAAGGTGTTGGTTTCTGTGCGGTAGATAGCAATACCGTCTTCGGTGTCGGTGTTGCCCCGCCATTCAAAACGGATACTCATTTTGTTTTCTCCAGTGCGTCGAGGATGCGTAGCAAATCGCCAGCTTTGACGCTGACACTCCATTTGTGTGCGTGTGCCGTGGCGTAAGCCCTACTACGCCCAAGGTGCAAATCCAGTTTGACGCCCTCGGTCTGTGCTTTTGCTACCGCCTCACGCAGATTGGTGATTGTCACGGCAAGTTGATCGCTGGTATCTTCGTGTTTCACAGCAGGCTTCCTTCCCGATTGATTGGGTTGAGCGCAATATCAATGGCCGCACGCAGAAAAACCCATTCGCCGCCTTTCCGGTAGTCCTCGGCCTCAATAGCTGCAAGCTCAAGATCGCAATCGCGCAGCAACCCAGCCAGCACAGCGGCCTCGCCGCGCAGTTGCTGGGTGCGCTCGCGCTCCTCGGCCAGCAGCCGTTCGAGTTCGATCACGCGATCAATCCCATTGCGGGCGATGGTGATCGCGCCTTCTATGCCGGGGTCGGTTCTGCGGATTGGCTTTGCCCGCGCCGGGCAATCCCGGCCTTGGTTGCACCCGTGGTTGCAGCAGTAGTCATCGCAAGCCATCACGCCCCCCTTCCCACCTTCGCGTCACAGCAGTTCATGCGGCTCTCCTTTGTACCCGGCCACGGGCCAAGCGTTTCAATACTTCCTTCAGTGCATCGGCCATCTGTTTCATGGTGGACTCTCGCGCGATTTGCTCGTGCAGGTCTACGGCCCCCACAATCGCATCCATCTCGCCAATGCCAAAGCCGATCTTCCCGGTGCGGACGGCTCGGGCCTGCATTTCCATCAGGGCATTCATGGCGTCGTAGCACACGTCGAGCGCGGCGGTATTGTCGCCGGGGATTTGCTCGCATCGCACCAGCGTGGTATTGACGATCACGGCCAGCGTGTCAAAGTCGTCGGGCTTGCCTTTGCCGTACCGGATCGCCTCGATGGACAAGCGCGGCGGGATCAGCAACTGGGTCAGCTCCGCCTCGGTGAACCTGGTGTTTCCAGACAGGGCGCGCAAAGCGGCCATGGGGTCGGCGCGGCGGGGTTTCATGGCTGGCCTTTCAGGGCGCGGATGGCGACTTGCAACGCGCAGAAGTCGTCATGTGCTTTGCGTGTCGTTTCCATGTGCTTGTTGCTGGCGCAGTGCATCGACCACCACTTTTGGGCAAACTCTCCAGTTACGCCCGCAGCTTCCTCCAGCGCCTGAACACGGATTGCGGTGGCAAACTCGCGCAACGACTGCACGAAGTCAGCAGGCAGTGATTCCTCTGTGTCCCGGTGGTCGATCAGTTGGGTGGCGATTGCCAGTTCGATGATTGATTTCATTCCTGCTCCCTGATCGTCAGCTTCACATCGTAGGGTGGCTCCGGCTCGTCAAAATCAATTGGTGGTTTGTCCATGTCACTGGTCCTTCACAAACGTGCCGTCCTCCATCAAGGTGCCGGTGCGGTCCTTGATCTCGTCGTAGGCGCCGGCCAGGCAGTCCACCAGGTCGATGTCTTTGAGCGCGCAGTAGTTGATGAGGCAGACCAGCACATCGCCCACACCGTCCTTTATGCCGTCCAGGTTGTTCTGGCTCTCGGCCTTGAACAGCTCGGCCAGCTCTTCCAGCGCCTTGTTCAGCTGCGCCTGGGGTGTGGCGCGGGGGATGATCTTGCGGGCTTCGGCCCACTCGATGACTTTCATTTCCAGATCGCGGTAACCGCTCATAATTTCCTCTTAGGGTAGACACGTTGGCCGTGCACAAGGCTCGGCAGGTTGAAGGCGACAAACCGGGCTTCGTCGATACCCGGTGGGCGTTTCAGCTCCGGGCAGCCATACGGGGCTCCAGTGTCGAACGGAACTCGTTGGTTGGCCGGTGGGGAGTTCCTGCGCTTGATGTGCTCGATCATTTGTCGTCACCCTCCCACAGCAACAGCAAGCGCACGAGCTTGGTGTCGATGGAGTGCAGCATTTCCTCCAGGCGGCTCACCCTCTGGGATAACAAACTCACAGCGCTCTTGAGCTCCTCTTGACTGTCCTGCGGGGTTGTCTGGGGTGTCTGGGGTGTCTGGGGTGTCTGCTCAGGCTCAGGTAGTGGTAGCTCCAACTGGTCTTTGTGGGGTATGACTGCGGCCTTGACAGGCACCACAGTGCGTTTCTTGGGGTGCTCCGCTGCGTACCGCCTGCCGAACTCTTCGGCGACGCCCCGTGGCATGCGGTAGACCGTGCGCCGCGCGCCTTGCGCCTCCGCGATGATGGCCCGCTTGACCGCCTTGTCTGCAAACAGTGCCTGCTTGAACGGGGTGTAGAAGGAAGACGCGCCGTGCTGTGTGGCGACGTGAAGGGCGTGGGCAATGCTGACAAATTCGGTGTTCATTCTTCGTGCTCCAGTTCTTCGGTGTGTTCGGCGATCAGTTCGTCCAACATGTCGTTGGCTTCCAGGGATTCCAGCACTACCTCGTCAGAGGTCAGGTAGTCGTAATCTTCTTCGAGTCTGCGGTAGAGGTCCCGCATGTGGTCTTTGAAGGCTTCGGTGAACTGAGCCTCCAACGCAGCGCCGCTGTTTTCGGGCAGCGACAGGGTGGCTATGAGTGCTGCATCTCGCAGCTCCTCACCGTATCCATACACCTGGAGGAAGCCCTCCTCGTCGAACTCCTCGGGCAGGTTGAACTCCATCGAGAACGACGTGCAGTTCTCGTGGTAGTAGTATCCTCTGTGACTGACAGCGAACTCAGCGTACTGGCGGAAGTGCTCGATGAACAGCGGGTTGGTGTACCCCAGCGACTTGAGGAATAGCCCCCAGTCGCGCACACGCCCCTCGAAGCAAGCGCCATCGCCCTGCGACCAGAACCCGCTGAAGTACATCTTGTCCACCTCGATGCCGATGGCCTTCATGTCCTCGGTGAACAGCTCGTAGACGCTATCCCACCAGTTGATGTGCTCGGTGTTCCAGTAGCGGTGGTCATCCAGTATCTGGGACTTGGCGTGGTCAGGCAGCTTGTGCCAGGGGTGTGTTGCTTCCACGGCGTACCTCCTCGAACTGGTCTGCGAATGAATGGGTGTACTTTTCGTACACACCGTGCTGTGAGTAGAGCATGTTCTTGGCGTACATCAGACCCAGCTCGAAGTGGCCTGTGGCGGTGTCTTCGGTGATGGCAATGCCGCGTTCGGCAAAGTTGGTGACTCTCCATAACCCCAGGCGCTTGCAAGCCCCAGCGGCCATGTACAGCATGACGACTTCCATATCAGGCGCCGTCTCGATGTCGATTTTCAGTGGCTCGTGGGTATACGGAGTCAGGTCGCTGTACATCGGCGAGCCTATCTTGATGTACACCTTGGCCAGCTTTTTGACCTCGCGCAGGTAGGCCAGGACGGGCTTGGACGGCTCCTTGAGGATGCGGGTGCGCGGCTCCGTGATGACCTCCGGGTTCATGCAGACGACCCCGGCGGGGCCGCTGTGGAACATCAGCCAATCTACCAGTGGTGGTGGAACCGCACCGCGGGGTGCTTTGCAGTTCTTTGGGTACGCCCTGAGCTTGTTGTTCTGCTTGCAAACCGGCAGGCCCAGTACGGATGCCAGGCGGGCTGCCGTGGTGTTGGTCGGCCACGAAATTACGTTGTGGATGGTGATCTGGGCGCAGCCGTCGTCGAGCTCGGTGATCGTAGCGATCGTGTTGTCGTGGAGGGTGACGCGCCAGTTGGTGTCGTTGACCTTGAAGAGCCGGCAGCTACGCATCTCGTGGCACCAGGAGTACGTAACGTCCTTGGTCAGACGCCTCACTTTGTCCAGTGGTTTGCCGGCGGATGGATTCCGGGCGCTGCTCATCAGTCTGTTGAGGAGTTCGAAGTCAATCATTTAGTTAGCTCCTGTTAGCGAATTGTAGTGCAGTGTTAGTGCACTACGGCTGCAGCAATAACTACTGCAATGGCGATCCCGATAGCTGCAATTGATCCATCGGACAGTCTGCGGCGGCCTTTGTTGAGTAAGGCTCGCTGCAACAGCAGCTCATCTTTGTTGAGCTCGCGGGGTCTCTTGGGTGGGGTGTACCGGGAACCGATACGCACCTTGCCTGTGTTGTAGGGTGTCATGTTCTGCGCTCCCGGCGGCTCGCTACGAAGGCGTCGTGGCGCTTCTTGACTTCGCGGTAGGCGTCGGGCTCTTCCAGGATGAAATGGATGAACCTGATCAGGTGGTGCGCTTTGCCGAAGGCGGTGATAGCCGCGCCGGTGGCCAGGACAGCCCAGCACAAAAGGATGAGTTCAGTGAGTGTGACGTTCATGGTGTTCTCAGGTTGATGGCAAGCCATGCGAGGGCTTCGGGGAATGAAAGACGGCCCTCAATGGGGCCGTGGGATGGGCCGGGGGAACCGGACACAAACAAGTTGATGGTCGTGGTGTTGTCGCTCCAGTAGAGCAGTTCAATCTGGCGTACTGGGCTTCTCCGTTCGAGGCGTCTCTTTGACGAAGGGGGTGAAGATTTTTCTGAGTTCATTGCGCCGTTCCTGCGGTACATCGGGGGCCAGGCCATCCAGCAGCATCTTGGTCATGCGACGGTAGTTACCCATCAGTTGATCGAAGTCTTGCTGCAGTTTGGCGGCGGTGTCTTTAGCGGACATGTGGTTCTCCAGGGGTTGTTACCCCATAGGCGGTGTTGCTACTTTGGGTGGTGTGGTAATCGCTTTCTCGGGCTCCCATCCATACTCGACAATCCTGTTGCGTAGAGTGGTGAGTAGGCGCACGTTACACCGCGGGTCTTTAAGCCACTGCGGCATGGTCTTTGTCTCGCCGAACGCAGTCACGTGTCGGTTTGTGTGCCTGTTGTTGCATTGCTCGTGGTTGTTCGCCCACCGGCAATTACTCGGTGAATAACCTTTGTCGTTGTCGATTCTGTCCAGTGAATGCTTTTTGGTAGGCTTCTCCCCCATGTCCGCGAGGAAGTTTTCAAAGCTGTTTAGCCACCGTTCACACATCTGGATACCTCGACCGCCGTACCTGTTGTAGTTGGGGTTGTTCTGGTTGGTGCACCGCTCCTTTGCCTGCGCCCAGCTCTTATAGGTCGAGGTCTTTGCGCGTCCGTGTTTTGTGTTGCGGGCGGACAGCAGCTCTTTGAATAGGCACCCACAAGACATGATCTGCTTGCTTTTTAGGTTATCTGCGCTAACCGCTTTGATGACCCCGCATTCACAGACGCACTCCCATTTGCGCTTACCGAGGTAGCGCTTTACGGTAAGCCGCCCACACACGGCGCCTGTCAAGTCGATTAGGCGAACCATTTAACCCTCCAATTCAAAGCGGATAGTCTCGCCGTAAGGCGCAACAATGTCGGTGCTGGCGCACCAGATCACAGGGAAGTCAGGCTCGGTGCCGAAGGCCGTGTACATGTCGGTCAACACAACGCAGACTGCGGGTTGGATGTCGTTGTCAGCTAAGTAGGACAGGCCCGCCGGCATATCAGTACCACCACCACTGAAAAACTCCAGCGAGAACTCGTCGCCCTGGTCGAACACATCGTGACGCTGCACCTTAGTGTCTACATAAAGCACGTGTACGCGCTCAGGGTTGACTGCCTGGACGATCGCCTGAAGATGGCCGTTGTAGTGCGCCAACTCCTGCTGACTAATAGACCCAGAGACGTCAACCTGAATAGCTAGCTCCCCCATCGAAGGTGTTGAAGTCGTGCTGGGCAGGTAGTGACCTTGGCCGATGAAGCGGCGGTTGGGGCGTGACCAGCTGTAATCAGACTTGACGTAGGTGCTAACATATCGCATGAGCACATCATACCATGGAGTTTTACTTGATATGAGCTCAGCGATGATCTTCTGCAGAGCAGCGGGCATCTTGCCCTGCATCTTGGCAGCCTGGGCAGCCTGGGCGATCTCGACGCGGGTCTCGGCGTCGATGCGATCGGCCTCGTCGGGTGTGAGTGGTGACCCTTCCTCCAGCAGGTCGTCGCCGATACCGCCAGGGCCACCCTCACCACCGCCACCACCATCCGGTTGGTCGGGCAGCTCGTTGTAAATCTGGTCGGTGGTCTTGTCCTTGGAGCCAGGCATGTTGACCCCGCCCTCGATGAACTGGCCGACACCGGCTGCACTGAGCATGTCGTTGATGAGGGCGTCACCGGCGATGTTCCACTTCTTGGTGTGGCGGGTACCGCGTCGCGCTGCGTGCTGATAGATGACGTGGCCGACCTCATGAGCCAGCAGGAACACCAGCTCGGGGACGGACAGAGACTCAACGAACTTGGGGTTGTAGTAGAGCTGACCGCGCTGGTCTACCGCAGCAGTCGGGATGTCCGTGCGCGGCGTGAGCTTGCGCTTCATGAGGATCGCGGAAAAAAATGGGTGATCCAAACAAAGGGCCGTCTTGGCGCGGTCGAGTTTGGTTACGGGCATGATGTGTTACTCCTGTGCTGTTTACTTGCGTTAAATGATTTGGTGATAACTCTTAGATTCCAAGGTACGTGCAGCCCGCAGACTGTTTTGCCTTGCAGCGGCACGATGTGGTCAACATC
>OGVR01000032.1_pt1 | contig 7476 bp, 17 predicted proteins | sample 1575841 | NCBI WGS metagenome assembly OGVR01 (sample SAMN07581526, study PRJEB24739) | freshwater metagenome
GTTTCCCAGTCACGATAAGGATAAGCTCACCAGATTCTAGCTGCTGGTCTAGCTCTTCACTCAAAGCGCAAAGTTTTTCGTAGCTGCGATCTGCGGTGCAGACTTTCTCAAATGCGCTGAGATTTGGCTTGGCTTGCGCTTTCTTTTGCAAAGCTTCATCACTGAACGCTTTAATATTGGCATTCCCGTATTGATCATACAAGGGGGCAACCTCAGACGAACGCACATTGCGCTCACCACACTGATTTCCGTTGTAATCAGGTTCATTTTCGTGTGAACCCACCCAACTTTGTACCATGAAATAACGACTCATAAATCACCTCAAACAATTTTAGGATGCGTTTCACATTGCATTTTAACATCATAACCACGACCGTCAAGTTTCAGCAGTTTTTTACCCGCCACCCAAACATAGCCGTACTGTTTATTGTGAAAACTGCAATTGTATGGCCCCTCGATGTAGATTTCAGAGCCTTTTGACGAATGATACTCTGCAACAGTCTTTTGCTCGTGGGTAATGAAATCAGGAAAGATTTTATCAATGTTCAATTCAGTCATGGTTTTCATTTTGAAGCCTCTGTGCTGTGTTTGTATGGTGAAATACTAACTGACTGTCGTGGTCATGTATAATTGAATTTTCTTATCAGGTCAGCATGTTCTGTAAGATTTTCTCAATCACTGGCACAGTCCACCCATTTCCCAATACTTTATAACGCTGATTATCTGAGATACCCTGCGTATATCCATCATATAGGCTCAGAGATAAACATACCTTCCCCATTTTCATTGGAATGTATCCAGTAATGACACTCTCTGCAAACCAATAACAAATTCTCAATATCTGCTCTGTACTCTTCGTAGATAAACGGAATAATGTGGTGAATGTGGAATTGTTGTCCAGCCACATGCTCAAAATAGCTTCCACATCGCTGACATGTTGCATCGTCTCGTTTCCAGACAAATTTAACAGCTTCTTTCCAAGCATCTGTTGAGTAAAAAGCTTGTCTCTCTGGAGTAACTCCTCCTTTCCAACGTGAGTTATTTTCCCCTCTGTTATACAAATAGAAACATTCTGAGTTACAAAAGCCTCCTCGGTTTCTTGAAAGGGGTACGGTATTTTCTGTTCCGCACTGTTTGCATTCAAATGTGATTCTATTTGTTGTTTGTGAGGCTTTATTTGTAGCTGTGTCTCCATACCTACACTCTCGGGAGCAATAGATTTTATTGGAAGAAGATTTTGTTGAATATTGTTCTCCACAGCCTTTACAAACTCTCGTAACTCTGTTTCTTCTGCACTCAAAACAAGTTTTAGCAGTTTGGGATTTTTCTTTACCGCACTCACAAAGTTCTTTGCTTGGTCTAAACATGTAAAAATTTCTACCTCTTTCTTAATAAACCCTAAACCTTGCGCACGTTCACACTCGATGGGTGTAAATTTCCTACGCTCTCCGTTTTCTTTTTCAACTAGGAAGTTATGCTGCCAGCTACTTGTAGTAATACAAGGCATTTTATCTACAAATCGAGTGCCACCTTTATTATAACCTCGAGGCCAAGTCCAAACCCCTTTATAACCCTTATCCTCTAGAATCTCCCAGAGTTTAGGGGAGTTTTCTGAGTCTTTAATATCTTTCTCCCCATAAATTGTAGTTGGTAGAAAAGACGACCAATAATAACGCTCTCGATTCTGAGCTGTGAATGCTTTAGAATTGATCTTAACTGGCCATGTTTTCATATAATCTGTAATTACAGTTTCAAACTCTTCTCGCATCTTTACATTCTCAAGAAGAAAATCAACGCTACCTTGATAATTTTCAATTTCTTGTTTAATCCTGACAAACTCAAAGAACAAAGCAGATCGAGGGTCGTTGAAGTTTAGTTCATTACCAGCAAAGCTAAAACCTTGGCAGGGCGATCCTGCCAGAATTAGATCAATTTTCCGGTAATGATTTTCGTCACCAAGTCGCCACTTACCTCTTTCAGATACAATAAAACCTTTTTCCACTTTTACGGTTTTAACGTCACCAAGACGTCTAACTTCAGGGTGATTATTTTCACTAACTTTAATTGCATTTGGTTCAATCTCAGAAGCAAAGTATTTTATATTAGTAAATCCAGTATTCTTCAAAGCCTGCAATCCACAACTAATCCCATCAAACAAGCTGATAACAACTATTTCCTGATTAAAATAAGCTTTTTCCGCCTTACTCCAAAAATAAGAGTCTGCCGGGTTTTGATTATTTTTCTTGCAGTATTCCATCATCCAACCCCATTTATTCATAAAATCCTCCAACTAATTCCGAACAAAAGAAAAGACGCCTCAGTCTTTCCATGGGTTAGATGGTAGACCAAAGCGTCTATCTCGTCAAGGGTTATTTTCAAATTTTCTTTAGTTCTTCAATCTGTTGTTGAGCAAGGAGAATGGTTTTCTCCAGTTCTTCGATTTGTTTCTGTTGTTCTGTTTTCACTTCTGGAAATGTAACAGAATCAACTACAGCTTTAAACTCAAGTTTAATTTCATAACGCTCTGTTGTTTTGAGTGACTGTTCAGCCATCCACATAACATATGAACGAATTTCAAACAAAGGCTTTTTCATCTTTAAATCCCTCACGTTGTATATTCTACGGATTTGACATTACTAAAATCTTTTATTGCCAAGCTACAGATTTCACAGGGAGCAGAGTAAACCGGCTCTCCTGCTTTGTCAAGCCTTCTCAAGAGATTCTTCCATGTTCCTATAAAGGATATTAATTTCAAAACGCCTCAGTAGTACACTTTGATCAGTGTATTTTTAGTGCGATCTTCAACATTTTGAAATTCAACCTTAGAATAACCCGCTTCCTTTACTAACTTTTCAATCTCGGCATTTTGCTCCGACGAATTCCAACCGTTTGTCCAGAACCACCACTGAGGAGCCGAGCTGCTGGCCCTCACCCAATCGTTAACAAACTTAGGATCACCCATCTTCTCATTGAATTCATTTCTAAAATGTTCTACAGGATTATCCAACATACCAAAACCAATTTCATGTTTTTTGATAAGCATTTTATATTCTCCTTACGTTGTATATTCTACAAATTTTATATTACTAAAATCTTTCAAAACTTCTTTACAGACAGGGCAAGGCTCACTATACATCGGATCACCTTTTGCCCAACCCTAACGACTACAAGCTTAACACCTTTTCGCTTCTTGTCAAGATACAATGCTCTTTGTTCTGCGTGCAAGAAATATTTGTGCTCAAGTCCCACTTTCAATGCCGCTTTAAAGGCTCTGGGAGACGTTTTGAGATAACTGTTAGCGCTTTCAGATATCAGCCTACCTCTTTTGCAAAACACCGCTGCAAAGTGCCTCTGTTGACCTCTAATGTAAGGCAATTCTCTGGCACGTTGTAGACAATAATCAATAGACATTTGTTTAACCCTGAACACTTAATGTCTGCTCATTCTAGCTACTGGTTCACTAGTTGTCAAGCTCTAAAATCAAATTTTTATAGCGTTCAATATCCCATTCAGCAGAACGCTTTTGGTACTCTGCCTCTCCGAGCAATTTGTGATATTTAGCACGCAAAGCTTTCTTAGACACTTGAGCACCTTTGTCGATTGCAAACACTTTATAGCAACCTTTCTGGTGGCTCAGGTTGTAAACCTTGTCATAGTCCTCTATTTGATATTCTTTAATAAACTCAATATCATTGAGATTACAAACAAATTCAAGATCAACTTTCTCTGGATCGAGAATAGTTGAATTAGAAGATGTTCGCAGAGGATTGTAAACTCCCTCCCAATATGTATCGACAAGATCACCATTTATAACAACACAACGATTATCCATGCACCAATATGCAGTTGATGGGTTACGCTTTAAATAGTCCTCGTGGTCATTAAATCTCCACTTAAATATGTCGCCGTCTCTCATAGTATATCCTCCAATTCTCCATATCTCTTAGATAAAGCTACTGAAACTTTTTTATCTTGTTGAGAAGATGCTATCTGCACAGCAATCTCTAATTTCCGTGCCTTCTCAAGCTGTTTAGCAAGCGTCATAATTCTGTCAAGCTCTGAGTTTCCTAATTCTGGCGTCAAGAAACTGGCTTTACAGCACCAGCCCACTGCCACCCCGTATGAGTATATCACAAGGTAATCGTTTGGAGCGTCTGCAATACTCTTCAAAAGGTTATAAAATTGAATGTATTGTTGTTTCTTGTTTATGTGGATCAAAGGTTTCTCCTACATAGTGATTGTTAAATCACGATCCAATCAGGTTTACCACGATTAGCCCATTCTACACGCATTGGTAGTCTGTAATGAACGCGACTCTTTGTGTGTTGACCAACACCAAGCCTTCCATAATAAGTGAGTAGAATGCACTGCAAAACTTGCGTCTTCAGGGTTACCACTTGTGTCAATCCCTTCCCACCGACAAAACTCCAGGAAATCCTTTAACGATTTATCAGTCACAATACCATTTGCCGAATAGTTACTCATTTCATTCCCCTAGTTATTAAACAACTACACTGTATACCATTCTGGAGCACCACGCAAGCCCCAGCACACTTTAATTGGTTTCTCACGTTGCTGCCATTCTGCAAACTTGGAACGTAAGTAGCTTTGGTAAGCTTTTGTTTGGTCAAAAATACCAAGCTTTTGAAAGGATTCAGGCATAGCCATAGCAAAGCTCGTCCTATCTGCAATCTCGATTTTAGCAGGCAGTTTTGCTAAGGAAATAAGCAATTCAGACGACTTATGCACTTTGCCTGTCCTGAATGTGTATTCTTACTCAGACGTTACTGTATAATTTTCATACCGTTGAATCAAAGCTTTAGCAACACGTTCATCAGTTTGTTGACTTGCAAGAACATACGCCTGTTTAAGTTTAAATTCAAGCCATGCTTTGTGCGCTTCCTCTGGTGTTTTATAGCGCCCTAGTCCGACATTTTTATTTCTTTCTACAGACCAGCATTGCGCCATGTACTTCCCGGTGATTTTGTCAAAACAAACACCAATTGGAAATTCTCCACGATAAGCATTTCTTTCAGTCATAAATCTATTTACCTTAGGATCAATAAAAATACAAGTCTCTGGACTGTAAAGCTTATTACCTCTGACAAGCAAATCCTTATCTAACTGCTTGCCTTCCCAGTCTTGAGTCTCCATCCAAGCTTTAAAGTTTGAGAAGTATTTCCAGTCTTCAAATACAGTACAACCCCTATAAGTTGGGTGAGTCTTAAGATGAGGCTCATAGTAGCATCTGCCTAACATATCTTTCCACTTTCGGTAGAATGGACATACCCACAGAACTTTGGTTTTACCTGCAATTTCAATAGAGTCCACAACATTATAGTTTGAGTCATTTATCCCAACACCAAAAACCAGTTTATATCTTTTATGTAACTTCATTCTATACCTTCAGTTTATTAGCCTAATCTTTCACTAATTCTTTTCCTGTTAATTTCTATAGCCTCTTGTGTTGGCTGATAATCACCAAACCACCATTGCTGAATACCAGACACAAGCTGTTCTTTGTCAATTGGGTTAACATTAAAATTACGCTTAACAGCTTCTTGATTCAAAGCGTAATAACGCTCAGTAATAAAACCAAGCTTATCGTAAAAGAAATAAACATGACCACTACCCATTGTATAAGCGGTTGGTTGTTTAATCTTGTCTTTGAAATTGTACTTATTAATCTTACGATCTTGAGCTTTACGAACCAACCCATAAACACGAGTAATTTCATGCAGCTCACCCATTAGGTGCTTGTTGGTAAGTTCTGTTGGCTCAACTACGTTGATACGTGTCATCTAAAACTCCGATTGGTTAATGTGCAAGCATTGTGAGGCATCTAGAAGTGGTTGTCAAGCACTTCTTTCAAAAAATTCTTCACAACTTTCCCGCAATGCTTTCAGTACATCCTGACAGCTTCGGCCTTGAGCAATCTCAATAAACTCTTCTGGATCACCATCTTCATTTTCATAGCCTGTATCAGCATATACAACAAAATCCCCGCCAAGCTCCTCCATACTAATTACAATGTCATTTTCAACAAAGAACTTTTCATCTTCTGAGTTAACATTACTAATGTTAATGGTTTCTTGGGCACCATTTGGTGCTTTATAATAAGTCACTTTCATTTCAATCTCCTTCCCAAATCTCATCAGGGTTGTTCAAAGACGCAATAATAAGTTTTACAACAAACATCAATGCACTGTCATAGCTTCCCCAACCATTTACAGGCTGATATTGCATCAGTTCTTCTTTGTTGTCAACCATGTAGTTGAAGATATGCTGCTGAACTTTAACAGCTTCTTTACCTGTCATTCCATAAAATGCACGAATACCCTTTTCAGGGATAGCAGCATACCACATTTTAGAAACATTATAGGTGTAATTAAAGCTTTCTTGTCCGATACCCATGTCGTAGCTCATTATTTATCCTCCCACTTCTCAAGACATTCCAAGAACCATTCCCAACTGCCTACACTATCATGTAGAAAATCTTCCTGCACCAAACCACTGATTAAGTATACAGCATTCCAGCTGTAGTATTCTCCGTTGTGTTTGATCATTTATAAGTCTCCCACAAATAAGTTGCGATCTCATAATAATTCTCTCGTGCTGCTCCGCTTCCAGTCCAAGAATGCGTGCCTACATCTCTCCCATTTCTTGTGTAGCAATGAATTCCATGTGTGCGTCCTACATCAATTCCTGTCAGCTCAGCTTCGATCTTACCGATGATTGTATAGAATGTCAATTCGTCTGTTTGGGTGGTGTTCATTAGCCATGCACCAAGCAATGAAAATTCATAGCATTCTCTTTATTCAAGTAGATACTATTTCGAGTGACAGCGCACGGGACATTCTCTTTCAAATACTCTTCAATCATTTCCCAATCTACCACAGAGCTTGTGGCGTCTACAAACAAAATCTTACGACCATTTACAATATGAGCAACAGGACTAATCCAAACCTCTTTACCTTTAACGATTTCACCAACCTTTACAAGCCAGCCGTGATTATTTTGAACCCATGAATATCCTTTCTCTTGATGCCAGTATTTCCAAAGCTCTAGAGATTCAAAGATGTTAGCTTCAACAATACCATAAACGTCTTTGTATACGTCTTCGAGGGTTTCATAGCGGATTGTGTCTGTCATTTCTCTTCTCCTATCTTCGTCTGTATAAGATGTACTTTATCACTAATCAACAGATGCATTCCTTTCTCAAGAGCTGCATCCAATGCTTGAGATTTATTATCACCTTCTGAGCAGCGTTTGTAAACACCATTTATGTAGATTGCGTAGATCATTTTGTCTCCACCTTACAAAAGTTAATTGATCCAAGCTGTTTATACCAAGCCTTATACATAAAACCTTTCACTTGCTCTGCTACAGATGCTTTTACTAGCAGGCCGTCATGGTAAGGCAACAGTACCTCATTAATCGCTAGTGTATCAGAGATTACACTATCCAGAATCTCAC
>OGVR01000033.1_pt1 | contig 7383 bp, 6 predicted proteins | sample 1575841 | NCBI WGS metagenome assembly OGVR01 (sample SAMN07581526, study PRJEB24739) | freshwater metagenome
GTTTCCCAGTCACGATATTGTTCTACTAAATATTGTCATTTTCTTGTGTTTTTGTCGATGTTTTAAAACCCAATTTCAAGAACCTCGAATTCCATGTTGCCCGAAGGTACAGCGACATTTGCTTTTTCGCCCACTTTTTTACCTAGTAAGCCTTTCGCAATAGGCGTTGTAACCGAAAGTTTGCCCTCTTTTAAGTTGGCTTCGCTTTCCGAAACAATCATGTACGACATTGTTTGGTTCGTTTTTAAATTTTTCAACTTCACACGTGTAAGAATTTGCACTTCGTTCGTGTTAATTTTCGATTCGTCGATCATGCGTGCCGTAGCGATGGTTGCTTTTAACTGCGATATTTTTAATTCGAGTAAGCCTTGCGCTTCTTTTGCTGCATCGTACTCAGCATTTTCCGAAAGGTCGCCTTTATCGCGCGCTTCGGCAATCTGACGTGAAATAGAAGGGCGTTCAACACCTTCAAGATGATTCAATTCGTAGAGTAATTTTTTGTAACCGTCAGCGGTCATGTAAGTTACTGCCATAGTTCTTATGATTTTTTTTAATTAATAACTAATTCGTTTTTATAATAAAAGCACAAATAAAAAAGAATTCCGACAAAATGCCGGAACTCTCGATGATTTAATATGTGTAGTGCAAATATACAATCTAATTTCGATATTAACAAGTAAATTTGCAATTTTAACAGCTTGTTGTTTTTTTTACTTGTATTTTCGATTGAATATTTCGGCGTACACAAAGGCTCGTTTTGCCTCATCGATTGTTTCGAAACTAAAGTCGATATTATTGCTTGTTTCTACTTCTGTTGTTTTCAATCCAGTATTGTTCGTTTTCTTTTTTTTAATGTTTTTTTGGACTTTCATTTCAGCTTTCGTATTGCTAGCTTTTTTCTTGTCCATTTCTATTTTTTCCATGTATTGTTTTACCGATTCGTATTGAGGAGCATACGCTTTTTCAGCAGTTTTTTCGTAAGTATTGGGCTCTGCTGCTGCAGGTGTTGCCTCTTTTTCGGGTACAGTGCTAGGGTAATTTTCGTACTCGGCTTCGTCGAGTTTTCGCAAAACATCCTCTAAGTCGTATTCCGTTGACTGTTCTGGGTTAATTTCTTTGGGCTTTTTTTTGTTTTTCAGTAAACTACTGATGCCCGCTATAGCCAGAATTATCAGGTATATATAATCGCCTATATCGCCCATAATGAATTTTGTATTTTGTTTTATATCAGTTGTTTTTTGTGTCGAACATTGTTTTTTTATTGCTCAATGGTCGAAATACAAAGATAGCAATTTGATTTGTATTTGCAAAACTATTTTCTGTAATTTCTTTGTTTTACGTATTGCTGATTGTCATGTAGTTGCAAGAAGTGGTTTTTTTAAATGTGAAAAATTTGTTTTAAAATATAGTTATTGTATTTAGTTTGTTGTGGTTTATTATGGTATTATTACAAAAATCATTTAGCCCGCATAAGTTTATAAAATAAACTTTGCGGGCTAAACTCTAATCAAACTTCAAAAAACAAAATTATTTCTTTAAAAGCACTTCTTCGATGGCTTGTTTGAAACTTGCTTTTGGCATTGCTCCCTGTGCCATTTGTGGATTTTCGTTCATCGGAATGAACAAAAGTGTTGGGATGCTTCGAATGCCAAATGCAGCCGCAAGCTCTTGTTCCTCCTCGGTGTTTACTTTGTAAATGTATATGTCGTCGCCATATTCGGCCGCCAACTCTTCGAGTATCGGTGCAATGGTTTTACACGGACCACACCATGAAGCGTAAAAATCTACGATTGCAGGTTTGTCGCCTAGGTATTTCCACTCGTTGGGATTGGCTTCGTAATTTGCTACTTTTGTTAAAAATTCTGCTTTGGTTAAATGAATTGTTCCCATTTTTTTTTCTATTTTTTCTGTTTTTACATTTGTTTTTTCGTTCGATTTATTTGCGCATGCTGCAAAACTTATGACAGCTAAAAGTATGACTGCGCCTGCAAATTTTCTCATTTTTATACGTTTTTATATTGTTGTTTTATTTGTTTATCTTCTGTTTTCAATTTTCAATTTTAATTTTCAATTTTCAATTTTCATTTTTGCATTCAATTGCCTTTGCAAAGATACATTTTTTATATAAACAAATTTATGTTCGATTCGTTGGCACGCTCCATATATGCTGCCACGCCGCCAATATTTACTTCGTCCATAAGCTCTTCGCGCTTCACGCCCATCACGTCCATCGACATTTGACAAGCAATAAACTCTACTCCGTTCTCCAATGCTTGTTGACGTAAAGACTCTAAGGTATCTATACCACGTAATTTCATAATATAACGCATCATATACTTACCCATTCCAAACATACTCATTTTTGACAAATTGAGTTTTTGGGAGCTATCAGGTAACATAAGTCCAAACATTTTACCAAAGATATCTTTTTTTACAGCAGGTTTCTTTGATTTTTTTATGGCATTTAATCCCCAAAAAGTAAAGAAAATGGATACTTTCTCTCCAGTTGCTGCAGCCCCATTGGCTAATACAAAAGCAGCTAAGGCTTTATCTAAATCATCACTAAATACAATAAGTGTTTTCCCTTTACCTGATGAAGATGGGGCACAACATTCTGTTGATTCGTTGGCAATAACACTATTTCCTTTTTCAATAATTACGGTATATTTCCCCTCTTTTGCTGATTGTGATACAAGGGTATTGCCTGTCATATTACACCAAGCTTGTGCATCTCGCGTAAAACCAGCATCGGTAGCAACCATTTCAATACGATCTCCTTCTACCAAATCATCCATTGATTTTTTCATCTTTAAGATTGGACCAGGACATTGTAATCCACAAGCATCTACAGCTAGGTATTTTTTTGTCGGTTTTGGTGTTTGAATGTCTAAATCTAACTCGTAGGGTCGTTTCTCAGGTTGTGATAACTCGCTTGGATTAACAATATCACTCACTGCTGTTTCGTATGTTTTATACCCTCCAGAAATATTGTATACATTTGTAAAACCACGTTGTAACAATATATTGGTCGCCAAATAACCCCTTAAACCAATGGCACAAAACACATAAATTGGCTTGTCTTGAGGCAATTGATTAAGATTCTCGCGCAATACATCTAACGGAATATTAATAGCTCCTTTTAAACTCCCAAGTTGAAATTCATCTTCGGTACGTACGTCCAAAACAAAAATCTTACTGCTATCCATATCACGCACTGCTTGCCAATGTACAATGGGCATTTTTCCTGTTAGCACATTCTGAGCTGCATATCCAGCAATAGCTATGGGGTCTTTGGCTGAAGCAAAAGGTGGAGCATAAGCATGTTCAATTTTTTGCAAATCAAAAACTGTTCCACCATGTTTTATCAACAACGCTATCTGATCTAATCGCTTATCAACACCAACATACCCAACAATCTGTGCACCCAATAACTTGCCCGTTTTGGGCGCAAAATTTAATTTAATAGACATGGGCATTGCTCCAGGATAGTAACCTGCATTAGACCCTGAATGTGTATAAGAGGTTAAATAATCTACTTTTTGTAAAGCTAATCGATTTTCGTTCAATCCAGTTGCAGCAACGGTTATATCAAAAATTTTGGCAATAGATGTACCAATAGCTCCTTCATACACCTCTTTGTTGCCAAAAACCATATTATCAGCTACTATTCTCCCTTGACGATTAGCTGGTACAGCTAAATAATTTAACCAAGATTGGTTTGTAATAGGATGAGGAGCTTCAATGGCATCTCCTACTGCGTACACATCTTTAGCAGAGGTTTGCAAATACTCGTTAACCCATATACCGCCAGCTTCTCCTAATTTTATACCTGCTTGTTTAGCCAAGTTTGTTTCCGGTCTCACACCAATGGATAAAATAACCATATCGGCATATAACACTTTACCACTTTTAAACTGCACATCTAGTCCATTGCCTTTTTTCTTAAATGACGATACCGTTTCTTGCAAATACAAATTTACTCCTTGCTGATTTAAATGCTGGTGTACCATTGCCGCCATAGCAAAATCAATTGGTGTCATTACTTGGTTTGCCATTTCTACTATGGATACTTCTGCTCCAATATGATGCAAATTTTCAGCCATTTCTAAGCCTATAAAACCTGCTCCAATAACTACGGCTTTTTTTATTTCGTTCGACTGAATATAACTCTTAATCTTATCTGTATCAGCCACATTACGCAATGTAAATATGCCATCTAAATCAATACCTTGCATGGGAGGAACAAATGGATATGCTCCTGGAGACAACAATAGTTTATCATATGTTTCGGTGTACGTTTCGTTTTTACTAGTACGCACAGTAACAGTTTTCTTTTGAGTATCAACAGCAATTACTTCGGAGCGTACGCGCACATCTACTGCAAACCGTTGACCAAAAGACGCTGGTGTTTGCAAAAACAACTTATCTCTATCGTCAATCACTCCTCCAATATAGTAAGGTAATCCACAATTAGCGTATGAAATATCATTGCCTTTTTCAAACAAAATAATGTCTGCATGTTCATCTATTCTTCTAATACGCGCCGCAGCAGTTGCTCCGCCTGCTACGCCTCCTACAATTATATGTTTCATTTACTTTAATTTACCTGTTTAATTTATAATTTGACACAAAGATATAAAATATTTTTTTATGTAATCTATTTCCAAAAGAAATCAGTACAATTAATAAAAAAAAACACCAACAAAATATGCTGGCGTTTTTATGTTTTAGTAAAAAGTATTTATTCGAATGATCCCATTTTCAACATGTTAATCTCCATTTGAGATAAAAAGCGCCACTTACCTCGAGAGATTTTTTTCTTTGTTAGTCCGCAAAAATAGACCCTATCCAACTTCACTACTTTATATCCTAATGATTCAAAAATACGGCGCACAATTCGGTTTCTTCCTGAATGAATCTCTACACCTAATTCATCATTCATATCTTCTAAATAATGCAATTCATCTACTTCAATAAGACCATCTTCTAACTCTAATCCTGTTTTAATTTTGTCAAAATGCTCTCTAGTTAGAGGCTTATCTAATCCAACATGATAGATTTTCTTTTTATTGTACTTTGGATGGGTTAACCTTGAAGCCAAGTCTCCATCATTTGTTAGTAATAAAACTCCTGTAGTATTTCTGTCTAATCTGCCTACTGGATACACTCTATCGTTGGTGGCAGTCTTCACTAAATCAAGCACAGTTAATCGTTCTTGTGGGTCATCAGAAGTCGTTACACAATTCTTCGGTTTGTTTAACAAAATGTATGTTTTCTTTTCAGGACGAATTAAGTCGTTGTGAAAATACACTTTATCATCGTAAGATACTTTATACCCTAATTCAGAAATAATTGTATCATTTACCCGAACAACCCCAGCACTAATATATTCATCAGCTTCACGCCTTGAGCATACACCAGAGTTAGCCAAATAACGATTTAAGCGAATTTTTCCATCATCAATTTTTGTTGGTTGTTTTTTAATCAACACACATTTTCGTTGAGGAGCTTTATCTGAATATGGTCTTGATTCACAGCTTGTTGAACTTGTTCGTTGTGATGAAAAACGTTTAGCAGGTCGTTTGTTATCCTCCTGAGGTTTAACCAATGATTTGCCAACTCTTTTTTTAGAAAAGGAGCTTGCTGTTTCTTCATCAGGAGTATTGCTATATGCTTTAAATTTAGGGGCAAAACGATCGGGTTTGCGTTCTGCATTTCTATCTGCTTTTCTATCTGTATAGCGTTTTGCGGGAGTTGACGTTGATGGTCGTTTTTTTTGTGTTCTCATTTTTTTATTGGCTTAGAGATTTGCTTCTAACAACTTAATTTTTTGAAGCAGTAAATCTCTTTCTTGTTTTAATTTTTCAATAGTGGCTTCCATTTCTTGTATTAATGGAGATGATTTTTTAGAAGTCGCATTTAAAAAACCAAAATTATTTTCTCTTGTTTGAATATCAGCATGAATGCGTTCATAAGCTCGCATAAGTTTTTCGCGTTCGCGATACAATCCTGAAGTTGACTTTTCTGCTTGTGACGTTACAGCATGTTTAAACATGCTCAATTTACGTTCAGTAGCATCTACTTTTAACCGTTTATACTGATTATCTATTGCTTCTTTGTATGCATTATATATTTTATCTTTTTCTTTAAAAGGCACATGTCCAATAGCAACATACGCATTCATTAGCGCTTTTACATCTTCAATATTTTTTCCATCGTAAGATTTTATCTGTTCAATAATGGCTGTCTTAGCATCTAAATTCTCATTCTCTTCGGTTTTTTTACCCTTAAACTCTTTTTCTTTTTGCTCAAAGAAAAAATCACAAGCTAATAAAAAACGTTTCCATATATGATTAGAAATCTTTTTTGGAACAGCTCCAATCTTTTTCCATTCTTGTTGCAACTGTATTAATTCCTCGGTTGTTTTTTTCCAATCTTTGCTATCTTTCAATGCTTCTGCTTGTTCGCATAAAGCTTTCTTTTTATCTAAGTTGTCTTGCAAAATAGATTTTGATTCTTTGTAAAATTCAGATTTTTTCACAAAAAAGTCATCACACAATTGGCGAAAACGATCATAGATTTTTGCATTATTCTTTTTTGGAGCAAAGCCAATATGTTTCCATTCTTCTTGCATGGCCAATACCTGTTGAGTAGCTTCGTCCCACAATTTATAGGTTGACAATTCAGCAATCTGAAGTTGTGCAACTTTTCCACACAACGCTTCTTTCAGAATCAAGTTTGCATCTTCTTCTTCTCTGCGTTTTTGAAAATAAGAAGCATGATTTTTGTTTATAGCATCTGACGCTGTTTTAAATCTACTCCAAAGTTCTTCTCTCTTTTCATGTGAAACAGGTCCTAACTCTCTCCATTCTGCATGCAATTGTTGCAATCTATTAAAAGCTTGGTTTATATCACCAGAAGTAAGTAAGGCTTCTGCTTGTTCGCACAGGTCTGTTTTGGCTTCCAAATTTTTCTTAAAATCATAATCACGCAAATCGTTGCTAATTTTAACAAAATCATAAAACTGCTCCATCAACAATTGGTATCTTTTTACCAATGGTTTATATTTTTCGGCAGATACTGCACCAATAGCGCGCCATTCGTGTTGAATTTCTTGGATTATGGGGAAAGATTTTGCCACATCATCCGAACTCTCAACTACATTTTGTAAGCGTATCAGCAATGACTCTTTTTTCAGCAAACTATCTTCTTTTGATTTCTCAATTTGCTGTATTTCTTGATTTCTCTATTCTTTATAAGATGTCAATATCTCTTTTAAACGAATTTCTTCTTCGCACTCTGCTGGCTCAAATACACCTTCATTATCTGTGTTTTGTGCTTCGAATGCAGCCTTCTCGTGTGCCTTCTTCGTGACTGGGAAAC
>OGVR01000034.1_pt1 | contig 7380 bp, 9 predicted proteins | sample 1575841 | NCBI WGS metagenome assembly OGVR01 (sample SAMN07581526, study PRJEB24739) | freshwater metagenome
GTTTCCCAGTCACGATAACAGGGCGCATATCGGCGAACCAGATTTGTTGTATTCTTAATTCGAGTGTAGTCATTGTGTCACCAAAATCTGTCCGGTCATTAATTTAACAACCTCAATACCCCTAGTGGCAAAAATATTATAGACATATCTGGGGCGCGTTAGTCTTGCTGTCTGAATAGCCGATAATTCAAAAAGAATTGCACCCGGGGGATTTAATATAATACTAACGGTTGGCTGTAATTTTGGGTTGACTACATGATATTCAGATACATGTCCTGATAGTGTCCACCCGGTCAAATCAAGTGGGGTATTGCCAAAACTTAGCGTAAATGTCTTACTATAGGTGGAACTATTGTTGACAAATAGATCAACGGTTGAAGCCTCAAATCTAGTGGTTAGCTGTCCCATCAGAGGCCCTTGAGTTTTCTGGCTTTCATTCTACGGATCAGGTCTCTGGCATCCAATGAATGCCCGGGTTTATGCGAGTCCATAGGCGATTCACGCTCATTGCCGTGACGTAGTGTCTTATGTTTTCTTAGATGCAACATTAATCGTTCTTTACCAAGTGCGTCCATTTCTAGATCATGGGAGTTGACATCCGGGTCATTGTTTTTGTCTTCCTCATTATCTACGGTATACACCTCAATTGAATCGGCTTTCTTGGCCTCTTTGATATCGGCAGATAATGCAATTCCAGCTGGTAGTACACTCTTGTCGATCTTAATGCCGACTTCTGTGGCAAGTGTAATCATATTCTGAAGAATTGGCAGTGTTGTCCTACTGATTGGTTTGTTCTTGATACTACGAAATGCAGCGTTGACCATTGCATCCGGACTAGTCGCAGATGAATCTGAACCGAGGGTATCGGCTATAATTTTGGCTACTTTTAATTTATCACTGGATTTGACAATAGACATATTTTCTAGTACATCAGTAAGATAATGGGATACTCCGGCATTTTCAAAATACTCTTTTAGTTTACCTGTATTGATATTACCAGAATTTAGCATGTTCAATGCTCGGATCATAGCCACCGGATCTGTGACTTCATCTAAATGATCCCTCATTGATTCTAGTCTATTTAGATTCACACCCTTGTAGGTAGATTCATCATAACACATTTCTTCATCAATGATGGTCAATTTGTCAATGAATTTTCTACTAGTGTTTCCCGATTCATTAACCACCACAACATAATTACTACCGCGATCAATAATCTCATATCTCTGATCATTCTCTTTAACAACCTGCCCGACTAGGAAAGCAGAGCCATTAAAGAATGACTCTCTGAGTTTACTGGCAGATAGCATTTCATTAACCGGGTTCTTGACACCCATGCCGGTTCGAACATCGTTCATCATTTTTCTGGCATCAGCATCGGTCAATGCTGGGGATACTCCACGACGGAAAGTGGTGAAGTCATTGGCTACCGCAGCATTTCTGAGTTTGGTCGCGGACATTCCCGCTGCACCATCTGCATCTGGATCGCGTTCACCTGCGGATACAACTTCTATTTTGTCAAAGGTATAATCTCGACCATTGTACTTCTCTAGTAGGGTTTTATACTCAGTGACCCTATCTGAACCGGCAACTATAACTAAATGGCTATACTTACCATCCTGGGCTTTAACTGCTTCGATGAATGTACGGATTTTTGAATCTGCTCCAACGATGTTTACACCAGGGAATGATTTCCGTGCCCAATAGACTTTTTGATCAACAGACAGAGGATTCTTTTTTGTGTCTTGCGTAGCACTAAGGTACACTATGTGCTTGGCGTTGCGCTTCTTTGCTTCCCGGAGTATTGTCTGAATGACTAACCCATGACCAGCTGTTGGTGGGGTCATTCTAGCAAATGCCAATACAATAGTCCGGCTAGATTCAGCCTCTGCCAAAAGAGTCTTATAGTTTTTCATGGTACCAATCAATCAATGTTGCTATTAATTATTTATTTAGTGGAGCGTAAAACTGCATGATCTTTAGTCATGCAGTAGTTGACACTTTCATTTGCCTACGTGTTCCTAGGTGTCTGCACTCTTGTCTTGAAGAATCTCTCTGCACTGACTACCCTTAGCTGGTATGTGGTCTTGAATGTAATCATAGTTCACCTATAGAAAATATGTCGACCGATTCTTCGTGTCTCGGTCTTAGAACTAGCCCAATGAGGTAATCTACCAGAGTGAAACCATAGAGCACCGCCCGTCACATCCCGATTAGGATTATTTAGTACATTCATGGCGGTCCTTTTTGTTGAGTCGGATACATTAACTGGTCTAGTACCAATCCTAGGATCACAGTACCATGAAAATTGACAACCATTTCTATTTCTCTGGAACACAACACCACATACAGTATTGGGGAACTGACGGCTGCGGACTCTGTTCATGATGACATTTGCTACAGCCTGCTTACCCTTAACACCCTCACCTCGGGCCTCATGGTGTAATGCAACCTTCATGCAATGTAATTCTTTAGGGTCAACCTTGGCATTAGCCGTCAATGGCAATAGGATCACAATTAATAGTAGCCTGAACATTCAGTATTTCTTCCTTGTAGTCAATACTTGATTTTTCATTCCTGTACCCGCGGGCATTCAAGATGATTTCTGCATTATTGATTTTCACGCGAAGTTTACCATGGGTATGTCCGCAAAATCCCCCGACAATATTAGGATTATTATAGAATAGTGAATCAAGATTGTTGTGGTACAGATCATTATTATTGCAACCAATATACATCGGATGCAAGAATTGGAATGATGCTGTATGGTGGGTAATCAGAACATATGGCACACCCTGATTACATGCTAGGTCAGTATTTAGAGCATTAATAAACTGAACATGGTCTTCATATACATCATCCGGGCGCAATTGTCGTCTATTATTCCCAGTTAGATTCGTAGTATAACGATAATCATTCATTGACCGCTGAGCAGTAATCATGCTGATTGGGTTTCTATTCCCAAATGAAGTCCACATTGTTCCACCGAAGAATCTAATCCCATCAATATTAATACCAGTTTTCTCTAATAGAACAATATTTGGGGAAATTTCATCGAACAGATCTGCAAGTACATTTTCAGTATTTGCAAAGTTGCCATTATAGTGTTCGTGGTTACCCATCACGTACAAGATATGATTATACTCTGAACTGAGTCTTTTAAGGAGGCCCCTAATCTGGGGGCTTAACATAATAAATGAGTCCATAATATCACCGGCTAGAACTAGAACATCAGATTTACTCTCATTACTCAATAGACTATCCGGTAGTCCAAAATCCTTGATATGGATATACTGTTCTAGATGTAGATCACTAACTCCGGCTATTCTCATTTCCTGCCCCAAAAAAGAAAAGGGGACCGAATCCCCTTTATATTCTTCATAGTGAGAAAAATACTTGTTCTTTAGACAAGTATATGAATCACTATCCTTGATTATTGATGTATTCATGTATTTTTCAACGGACGCATTTCCTACACTAGAAACAAATATCTTTTAGTCCAAAACAATCTTTCTTTCCAAAAAAATTGTTTTAAGGTGATTTTCATGTGATTCCTAGTTTGATGCACATTGTTACAACTTTTTGTCATAAACCTTATATTTTGACCTATTTAAGTATAAATCAGAGTGTAGAAAATACTAAATAAATACATGGAACAAAGAAAGATACAACCAAAATGATAGTTCAGAAGGCAGTTAAAGTTCAAATATACCCAAGGGAGTCCGATAAGGAACTCTTGGGTAAGCACTTTGGTGTCCGCAGGTTCATCTTCAACAAATTCCTAGAGATTAAACAAAAAGAATATTTAGAAAACAAAATTTCACTTGGTTACAATGCATGCGCAGCTTTAGTGACCAAGATGAAAGCACAACCCGAATATGAGTGGCTAAATGAAGTCAATTCACAAAGTATTCAAGCTGCAATCAAAGATTTAGATACGGCATATGATAGATTCTTTCGTAAGATATCAAAATTCCCAAAATTCAAATCTAAACACAATTCAACCCAATCATTTAAAGTTCCACAATCCGCCAAAATTGATTGGGGAGCAAAGACTTTAAAAATCCCAAAATTCAAGACTCCGTTTAAGTTTAAGGGTTCATTTAAAGGTGAATTCCTTAAACTTAATTCTGTCACTATTTCCAAGAATGCATCTGGCAAATACTTTGCATCAATTCAAGGTGAATTTGAAATAACACCAAAAGAATCTACCGGAGAATGTATCGGTGTTGATCTGGGTATCAAGACTCTATTGGTTGATTCAAATGGAACCGAGATTAAAAATGAACGCTTTCTTAAAAAGAAACTTAAGAAGTTGAAGTATCTTCAAAAACAACATAGTAGGAAAAAGAAACAATCAAAATCAAGAGAAAAATCAAGGATTAAATTAGCAAAATCCTATCAAAAAGTAACCTTTCAAAGAAACAACTATCTACATCAGGTATCTTCAAAGTTGATCAACGATAACCAAGTGATTGTACTAGAAGACCTAGCTGTCAAGAATATGATCAAGAATCATAAATTGGCTCAGGCTATAGCCGATGTAAGCTGGGGTAGTTTAGTTTCGATGTTGAAGTATAAGGCTAAATGGCACAACCGGCAGGTAATACAGATAGATAGATTCTATCCTTCTAGCAAAACTTGTAGTCACTGCAATCATTTAATGTCATCCATGGATCTATCGGTACGGGAATGGGACTGCCCATCTTGTGGTACCCATCATGATCGTGACATTAATGCCGCGAAAAATATCCTTCGACAGGGTCTTAACATAATGTCTGGTTTAGGAACTAAGTCGGACACTAAACAAAAACGGATGGAGGCGTCGGCAATGGCTGAGTCAATGAAGTCCGAAAATACTTGTTCTTTAGACAAGTATTAGTTCATATTTAGTTCACTATTTAAATTATAATCATACATAAACTCCAGAATGTATGTCCGTTTTCCATTTCAATTGTGTCTCGTGTTCCATAGTTTTCTAACACCGTCATAGTCTTTAAAAGTATTGCAAAGAAAATCAGATTGAAAAGTAGAATCTGTTATTTCCGCAACTGGTCCGCTAGTTCCGCAATTTAAACATTCGATCCAGGCACTCTGAAACAAGGCACCATGAATCTCGGATGCAGAATTGGCCTTTTCTTCTAGATTATGTGACCCACAGAATGGACAGGGTTTCAATAATAGTTTCATAGCCACCCCATTTGATCATTATTTGTTCGAGTCATAAGTGACCTGCTGACCAAAATGTATTTCATTACCACCTTATAACCAGCATAGAGTGGACTAGGCAGCCGATTAGTCACTACTGTTTTCGTGAAGTTAGATACTTCAGTCATCTTGGTCTCGTGTTAGACAACCTTTAATATCAATTTCAATGCACAGTCCTTCACCATAACCGTAATCAACGGGAGCAATGATATAATCACCACGATAACCGTTTGCATACCAGTCATCTGTGATTAGTACCTCTAGATCACCTTTAGTATCATAGTATCCTTGCAGTATTGCAATCATTTCACTGAGTTTCATTTTGATTCCTTACACTGGTTCAACTTTTGCGAACATCTCCGCTAGATCAGCCTGATAGGTACCGAACTTCACTAACTTGTCTGGATGATACGAGCTTGGACCATAGGTGCTAGCAACCATGTCGATGTACATAGAATACTTACCTTCTTCTACGTGATACATCCAATCTGGAATTCCGGTGGTCTGCAGTTGATCTAAGAACTTAGCGGCCATTGTAGTATCAATACTCAGCGAACACAGTTTGTTTTCCTGATGCAGGGATTCAACAACTGTCAACCATTTGCTCTCATCAAACTTATTCCAAGATGTCTTACGGATGGCTATTTCTTTAAACTTAGCACCACGTCCAGTTTCCTTATACCCAAGTAGAGTAGCTCGAACATCGTGCTCTTTACACCAAGTTAATAAAGACTTAAGATGGTATTCACCCATTGTAGCCGGAACAATCTGAACGGTGAACTTCCGCAGATCATACTTACGGTACTTGAAGATGCTATAGATTCGATCTAGGTTGCGAATTGAAGCACTATCTGCGGAGTAGGCAAAAGCACCGATCATTCCGATAATCTCATCTGCTTTGCTTGTATCTTCTAACCAGTCAGTGCTCTTTGTAGTGAAGTTGACAACTACACCAATATCAGACACAAACTCTACAAAATCAACAAATGAAGGGCACTGAGTAGGCTCACCACCCCCAACGGCAATTTCAAATACACTAGCTTCCTGAAGCATCTTCGCATAATGATAATTGAGTCTAGAGTCCATGTGCTGGCCGTCTTTTGTACTACCTTGGTAACAGTAAGCGCAGCCATGATCACAGTAGTCTGTGATCTTCATATCCAGCAGCATGGGAGTTACAGGAACAAACGGTGCTGGGTTGTCCAGGAAAGAAAACACTACCCTATTGCCGGACTGTTTGCTATACAGCGTCCACCAATCTCCGTCCTTACGACATACCATAGAATCAGATTCTGGTTGCCATTTGCCGAAGGTGACCCGCTTGGTCTCATCGGCTAGTGGATGGGTTTCACTGTCATTATCATTACCACCAAGAATCACAACACCATCACGCAGTAGATAATCTCGGAACTCCTCGAAGAACTCAGAGCTGAAATGATCTGTACCGAAGGCCTTCGGTAGTGTGTACAGACTCTGATGATCAATGACATTAGAGTTCTCTGCACTAATACAATCTGTAGGCAGACCTAGACCTCGGCAGATAACATCAATCAACGCAGGGTGCATCTCACGATCTAGGTTCTGGCGTAGAGTCGCGGCAACATACTGTGACTTTGCCTCTTTTGAAGCGGCAGTGAAGAACGACCAACCAAAATCATCAACATCCTCGTCCAATGCTTTAGTGTGTGGATCAAAGATGATACTATGGCTGCTAGAACTATTGGTAGCAAAGCCTAACCGAACATTATGAACTTTCATTTCATTCCCACTTTAACTAAGAAATTTTAGCATATTTTCCGAAGATTCAATCCTCATCATTCTAATATCTCGAACGGCGCTTATCCATAAAAATCGTATCTTTGTCCCCCATAAAAGCAGAAGATTATGGCATTCGAAAAGGAAATCAAGGAATACGAGGATTTGAGAGGAAAATATCAAACCCTTATCATCAATAAAATGGATAGAGAAGAGTACATCAAATATAATGAAGTACTCTTTTCTACCCATTCGTGCGCCATTGAAGGCAACTCTTTCTCCGTAGATGATACCCGGGAACTGAAGGAGAAAGGCCTGGGGATGATTCCTGCCGGAAAGACACTCTTCGAGGCTTTCGAAATGCTCGACCACTTCGAAGCCTTCGAGTACATGATGCAAAACACGCAGCATCCACTC
>OGVR01000035.1_pt1 | contig 7351 bp, 4 predicted proteins | sample 1575841 | NCBI WGS metagenome assembly OGVR01 (sample SAMN07581526, study PRJEB24739) | freshwater metagenome
GTTTCCCAGTCACGATATTGCCAATTTTGTAGGACCCGAAGAAATGATGGCTGAGTCGGTTATGATGGGTGCACATGGCGGTGTAAATGGCGGTGCCAATATGTTTCCGAAACTATATGTTGCGCTTTACAATGCTGCTGTAGCGGGCGATATTGCCACTGTACGTCAGCTTCATGCTAAGGTAATGCAAATTAGTGCAGGCATTTACAGTCAGGGCACTTATGGTTCGAGTTATCTTAAAGGTGTGAAGGCAGCACTTAATATACTTGGCATTTGCAACGATCATTTGGCCAGCCCGTTTTGTAGTTTCGGAAATGCCGAAAAAGAACATATACGTAAGGTGATTGCCGAACTTGAATTAGCGTAGAATTTTGCTTTACATTCTTCATTTTTCATTTCTCATTCTTCATTTTTCATTTTTAAATTATTCCGCTCACAATATCGATCTTCACTCTTTTTCTCTCATTGCGAGAGGGAAGGAGGACGGTCGTAAATCACAACAAATATGCAAATCAGTACAATCGATCTTATTGTTTTTTTATCATTTACCTTGGGTACTGTACTTTTTGGTAGTTCGTTTGTTCGAAAAAATAAAAATGCTGATGATTATACCAAAGGCAGTGGCACCATGCCTGGCATTGTGGTAGGTATGTCAATTTTTGCAACATATGTGAGTAGTATAAGTTTTTTAGGGCTTCCAGGCAATGCGTTTTTGGGCAATTGGAATTCTCTCGTGTTTAGTTTTTCAATACCTTTGGCAGCCATTATTGCAGCTAAATATTTTGTGCCGTTTTATCGTAGTATCAGCAGTGCATCGGCCTATAGTTTTCTCGAAGAGCGATTTGGTTATTGGGCACGTGCTTATGCCGCTGTTTGTTATTTGCTTACACAAGTGGCGCGTATTGGTTCGGTGCTTTTTCTAATGGCGCTACCTTTGCATAGCATGTTGGGTTTGAGTGTACCGGTTATTATTGTTGTGAGTGCTTTGGCAGTAATAATATATTCGGTATTGGGTGGAATAAAAGCTGTAATTTGGACAGATGCTATACAGGGCACAATACTAATTGCAGGCGCCATAATGTGCGTAATAGTTTTGTTATTGTCAATGCCCGAGGGTCCTGCGCAATTGTTCGACATTGCAATTGCCAACAATAAGTTTAGTTTAGGTTCGTTTGGATTCGAACTCAATAATTCAACTTTTTGGGTAATGTTATTGTATGGTACTTTTATCAATTTGCAAAATTTTGGCATCGACCAGAATTATGTTCAACGTTTTAAAAGTGCAAAGGATTTAAAAAGTGCGCGTTTTTCGGCTTTGTTTGGCGGTATGCTTTATTTGCCTGTGAGTGCCTTGTTCTTTTTTATTGGCACAGGTTTGTTTGCTTTTTATACTGCAAATGCACATTTGTTACCAACCGATATGCCTGCCGACAAAGTTTTTCCATATTTTATAATTCACGAATTACCCATTGGTTTTACTGGTTTGCTTATTGCTGCCGTGTTTGCTGCTGGTATGAGTACTGTTTCAACAAGCATTAATAGCTCGGCAACTGTTGTTCTTACCGATTTTCTTCGGCGCAAATCAAAACCCGAAAGTGCCGTGAGCGATATGAAGTCACTTTATCTTATTTCGCTTATCCTTGGTGTTTTGGGCATGTTTGTAGCATTGGCTATGATGTCGGTAAAAAGTGCGCTCGATGCTTGGTGGAGTTTAGCTGGAATTTTTAGTGGCGGTATGTTGGGTTTGTTCTTAATGGGCTATTTGTCTCGTGCACCAAAGTCGATACACGCTATGTTGGCAGTTGGTGTGGGGCTTGTTTTAATTGCATGGTTGAGTTTTAGTGGACAATCCATTTTTCATACTTATCTCACCATAGTTTTTGGTACACTAAGTATCGTAATTGTTGGCTTTGTGTTGAGTTTTATTTTTGTGAAAAAGAATGCAAAATAATGCGTGATGTTATTTCTGTTGAAGGATGTGTATGAATTATTTTTAAGGGCTTTGTAAAGTTGTGGTTGCGTATGTTTTTTTTGTGTCATTTTACTTATTTGTTTTTTATTGTATAGCGTAACTTTTGGCGATGCTTTTATTGTATTTGTGTTATTTTTGAGTTTTGTTCAAGAATTGAACAAAAATTATTTGTAGACTGTTTAGGTTTTTAGGTTTTTTCATATCAGCCGAATTCTAACAAATAATAATAAATATGGCCTTTACACTACAAATCAATAGTATTGCTCCCGCATTCCGTTTGCGGAGTACCAATGGTAATTATTATCAACTTTCAGATTTTTCAGCCGATGTTTTGGTTGTTTTCTTTACATGTAATCATTGTCCCTATGTAATTGGTTCCGATGAAATTACACGACAAACTGAGGAAATGTTCAAGCCTTTGGGTGTCGATTTTGTTGCTATTAACTCAAATAGTGAAAATACTTATGCCGAAGACAGTTTCGAAAACATGGTGCTTCGCATGGAGACTTACAAATTTCCTTGGGTTTATTTACACGACGAAACGCAAGAAGTTGCATTGCAATATGGTGCATTGCGTACACCTCACTTTTATGTTTTTGATAAAAATCGTGCACTTATCTACACTGGACGTGCCATCGATAGCCCACGAGATGTCTCAAAAATGACAATTAACGACCTCGAAATTGCCCTGAATGAGCATTTAAGTGGTAAGGCTATATCACAACCCATAACCAACCCCATAGGATGCAATGTGAAGTGGGACGGGAAAGATAAACATTGGATGCCAGGCGATGCTTGTGATTTAGTTTAACAAATAGCCATAGTGTTTAATGTGCATTTATCTCAATGTTAAACTTGTAAATCCTACTTTTTTTTGTGATATTGAAATGTCATATTAATCCAAAAGCAAAATATTTTAAAAGCTGTAATGTTTAAATAAATTGCATTATAAATACTAATGGCGCTTATTGTGAATTATCGCAATATCGATTTTAATAAAAAAAACGCTGGCAACATAATGTTACCAGCGTTTTAAACAAAAACAAATTATCATCATCTACGGGTATTTGTTGTTGAGCTACTGCGCGATTCGTTAGCATTACTGCTACTACTGCTGCTGCGTGTGTTGCTGCTCGACGACGAACGACTATCACTCGATTCGCTGCTGCGTGCAGGTGCACTGTTGCTCGTATTACTGCTACTACGTACATTTTCGGTGCTCGACGAGCGCGTTGGTGTGCTTGTAGGCGTTGTTCTTACATTGCTGCTGCTGTTGTTGTTGCTACGTACATTTTCGGTGCTCGACGAGCGTGTTGGTGTGCTTGTAGGCGTTGTTCTTACATTGCTACTGCTATTTGTGTTACTGCCGCTACGTACATTGCTGTTGTTGTTGCTGCGTGTTTCGTTGGATGGGCTGTAAGTGTTGTTGCTGCTGCTACGAACATTGGTCGAGCTAGCATTGCTCGAGCTGCTACGTGTATTGTTATCACTGCCATAGCTTCTGCTCGAGTTGTTGTTTGTTCCAGTGTTTTCGTTATTGCGCGTGTTCGTTGTTGCGTTGCTGTTGCGTGTGCCTGTGTTATTATTATTGTATTCCGAACTACGAGTTGTTGTAGTTGTGCGTGTCGAACGGTCGTTGTTGTAACTATTGTTCGAGTTGTTGTTCGAACTATTGCTGCGTTCGTAGCTTCTGTTTTCTACGTTTCTGTTGTTCGATGTTGAACTGTTGCGTGTGCCAGTGTTATAAACATCGTTGTTCGATCGATTTACGCCACTATTCGGACTGTTGCGTTGTGTGTTACTATCGCTAGCGGCATTGCCTACCGAAGTGCTTCGGCTTCCGCTTGTGTTGTAGTCGTTACTTCTGCCTGTCGAGTTACGTGTGCCGTCGGCAGTGCGCGAGCGCGTTTCAATTTCGGCCTTGTTGCTTACACTGTTGTTGCGGTTTGTAAAGCCCGTATTCGGGTTTTGTCTGCTCCAGTCGTTTCTGCTCACTTGGTTGTGAATGCGCGTATAATTGTTGTAACGATAAGTGTCGGTATAACGATAATAATGATTTGTGTTGATATAACGATGTACATGTGTTACGTAAATATTTACCTCAACTGGCCGACGGAAGTGAAAATGACTTGGGTAATATCCCCAATAATAAGGCGATGACCAAACATATGTACGCGGACGCCATAGCCAGCTAACGATGCGTGGTGTTCGTACAAATACAGGTTCAATTATATAATTGTATCCATACATGTATGGGTCGCCAATAACTTGTACGTGGTGTCTGTTATATCTGTCACGTTCAACAACTATGGTTGCAACATCCTGAAAAATGTCACGTTCCAATACTGCTTGAATAACGATTACATTAACATTGTTTTCGCGTGCTTCAATTACTCTTAGGTAATCGATCATGCCATCCATGTTTAAATCTAAATTCGAAACCCTATTTTCGTATGAGTTTATTCTTTTCTCGAAATCAGCCAAATTTCTCGATTCTCCAAATATCGATGCTATGGCTTTGAGGTCTAAGTCATAACTTATGTCGTAGGATGTAGCTTCTACTGTTATGTTTCGCCCTTGGGCTGCTAGTTGAGTAATAGCTGATAACATCAGTACTACTAACATTGTTGCTGTGCGTGTTTTCATGATTATTTATTTTAATGATGATTTAATTTGTTTTTTTACTGTTATTCGATAAATACCAATTATTGTGCCAAAGTAATTGTTTTTGCAAATGCTCTTGTACTGTGTTGTTTTTTAGTGTATTAGTTGTAGTGTTGTTTGTGTGTTTCGTTTTTTTTATTTAAATTTGTCGCTTCAATAGCATTTGTATGATGCATTGCATTAAATAAATGATGCATTCTTTTGTATGCATGTGTAAAAATTTTAAAATAAACATAATATACTATATGGCAACAACCGACCTCATAATTATTATTGCAGTTAGCATAGGCTTTATTTTGGGCTTTTTCAAAGGTTTTATAAAAGAATTAGCGGCAGTTGTTGCTGTGATTGCAGGTGTTTATGTGGCGCGAATGTTTAGTCCTAGCTTGGCTCAAATGCTACAAGCCAACACCGATGTTACGCTATCAACAGCGCAAGCCATGGCGTTTTTGCTGTTGTTTTTATTCGTTGTAATTGTATTGTTTGTGGTGGCACACAGTTTACACAAAGTTTTCGAAGCTATTGCCTTGGGTGGTCTAAATAAAATTCTTGGAGGCGTTTTTGGAGCTCTCAAAGTGTTACTTATTATGAGTGTGATGTTGAATGTGTATGATGCATTTCAACAACGATTTCATTTTAACCCACTTGCTAAAGGGAGTGGTAGTGTTGTCGAATATCCATCCCAAATATATGCTTTTACTATTGGTTTTGCACCCAAGTTGTGGGACGAAACGCATCAATATTTACCCTGATGTGTTTTTAATTTTCGCCATTATTTTACTTTGGGAAATTAATGTAATACAATCATTATAATGTTTCAAACATTTTTTTGTATTTGCATTAATAATGTCATTCAATGGCAAGCGCCCAACAGCGTGCTAATATTATTTTTTAAAATTGATAATGCTTTTGTGGGTTTTTATCAATCATACTCAACATTTTTTGCTTCATCAATCGCTTTGTTTTTATTGTACGCCAACCATGTTGAGCTAAACTGAGATGCTGTTTTATTTAAGTCTATAGTTAAATAAGTATAAAATATCAAGTTGTAGTTCAATGCATTTTTTTGCTGTATGCATGTGTGTTAAAACATTCATTGCTGTTTTTAAATAGCAAATTTTAATTCTCAATGGCATGATTGTTGTTGTTTTACAGCTTAAAGTACATATGCAAATAGCTGCATTATATTATATGCGTTCTATTTGTTAATGCAATGTAAATCAATAGTTTTTTAGATATCAATAATTAAATATTAAGCATTGTGAAAACAATTAAGATATACTTGTTGGCAATGTTGATGGTTTCGTCGGCAGCCTATGCTCAGAGAGCAGGGTTTATCGATGATGTTTATTTTAAGCCGAGCGATGCACGCAACATCGATATTAAGGCCAACGAACATCAGAAACCTGTTGTGAAGAATGGAGCACGCCAAATTGTATTTGTCGATGCTGCAAACACCGATGTTATTATTACCAAAGATACTGTTTTTGTTTTGGAAAAAGCCAAGGAGCAAACGGCTCAAAGTGAAGATAGCATTACCGATGAAGGTTACTATATTGGTGGTTTCAAAGGCAGCAATACCGATTTAGAATATGCCGAGCGTATTCGTCGTTTTCACAATCCAAGGTACAGCATTCATATTTCTGATCCGGGTTGGAATGATATTTATTTCCTCAACAGTTGGGATTGGAATGTATATGTTGATGGTTCGTATGCGTGGGTAACACCTACGTGGACCAATAATTTGTGGTTCGATTATCACTATCGTCCGTTTAGTTACAGCAGCTGGTATTGGCGCAGTTCGTGGGGATGGCCTCATTACGGCGGTTGGGGTGGCTATGGTGGCTGGGGCGGCTATGGATGGAATAGCTGGTCGCATGGTTATTATAGCGGTTACTATGCCGGTTATTATGGTTGGCCATATGGTTATGGTGGTTATGGAGGTTATTATGGCTACGGTAGCTATTGGAATAACCCATATTATTGGAATACTTGGGGTGGAAGTAATTATGTAAGCAACAACAACCGCGGTCGCGCCACCGATTATAATTATAGTGGTACGCGTCAGTCGACAGTGAATAGTGGTGGTGGCGCTGGTGCACCTGCTTTTAGTAGCGCAAGCGGAACACGTAGTTCATATTCGGCCATTGGTGGTTCGGCACAATCGGGCACACGCACTGTATCAACTGGTACGCGCAGCATAAGCACAGGCGATCGATCGCAATCGGTAGCACCAGGTTTTACACGTAGTTATAGCACCGATCGTAGTGTCGATGGTCGTAGTTACAGCACACAAGGTTCGCGCACAAGTTCGGCGAGCAACAATAGCTCTACACGCTCTAGCAATTTCAATACACGCACCTCATCGGGTACAGCTGCTTCGAGTGCGAGTGGTTCGCGCAGCACCACAACAACAGGTGGATACACAACAGCGCCTGCATCGTCGCGTTCGTACTCAACAGCGCCTTCGAGCACACGTTCGAGTAGCACCTACAGTGCGCCTTCGTCAACACGTAGCACTACAACAACATCGCCAAGCAGCTCTAGCAATACTTATCGTTCGTCGAGTTCATCTTCAAGCTCGTCATCGGTTTCTAATACACGCTCATCTTCATCATCGTACTCAAGCGGCTCATCAAGTAGTTCGTATTCGGGATCAAGCTCGAGTGGCTCACGTAGCAGTAGCACAGGCTCATCGTATCGTGACTGGGAAAC
>OGVR01000036.1_pt1 | contig 7350 bp, 10 predicted proteins | sample 1575841 | NCBI WGS metagenome assembly OGVR01 (sample SAMN07581526, study PRJEB24739) | freshwater metagenome
GTTTCCCAGTCACGATATTCTAACATATTCAACAAAATCGTAGCTGTACCTGCTGAAAAAATCGTTGAATATTTAGAATATCGCAAACTCAGTAAAGTACTTGAAAAATGTTACAGTGAAGGTATTTATCAAGCGCAAGAAAATATGGTTCAAAACATTATGGTTTTGGTTAACGATATTAAAGGACTCAATACAACATTTACAGAGATTAAACCAGAGCTTGAAAAACTAGCTATTGAGCTCATCTAATAAATTATGTTTAAAAAGTTTATTTTTTTATTGACAAAGCACAAAAAAATGTGTATAATAAGAACATAAAAATAAAGGAGAAAGAAATGAATAAATATCTAGCTTTTGAAAGGAAACTACCAGATGGGTTCCAGTAAATATATTTCTTCAAAAATTGTTTTGGTGCATCGGTTGTTAAATTGGAATATACACCTGGCTTTGAGGTAGCTACCCTAAAAGGTAATATCAAGCATTATTCGATAGTAGATATGCCAGGCTACTATCTAACTGATGAAGAATTAGAAGATTTGTTAAAAGAAATTAAAAACTATTAAAGGAGAAAAATTATGTGGGTTACGTTTGTATTTTTAATATCACTAGGTATGTTTGTTTTAATCCTAGATAGCTAATCACTAGAATGCTCTTATAAGGCTCTGATAGGATATCTAATGAGTTTTAACTGATAAGCTTAGTATTTATATGCTAAACACAATAAACGTCTTAGAAAGCAAAATAGAGCTGTATGAAGATAAAGCTGGAATAACAAGGAGAAAACATGGAAGCAAAAGAAAGACTTGAGCAAATAAGAAAAGACTGGTTGAGAAAGCCAGACTTAAGCGAAACGCTATTAGAATATTTGAATAATTATTATTATGATGATTATTCATATTGTGAAGAGTGTGACATGATTGACCACGATTCAAACTGGTTTTGGTATGACGATGACGAATATACTGATTATTTGCATATCAAATGTAATAAGGATAAATATTTAGAGCAATAAAAAACCTCCGCTTGGAGGGGCGGAGGAACATAAGGAGAAAAAATAAACCAAGGTATTCACGTAAACCATGTAAACACTGTTTTATATGTTTACAAGAATATTATAGCATAAAATAATAAAGGAGTAAAATAGAATGAAAGAACCGTACAAATTTGATGTAGATGAAATTATTGTGATTGATTTTAACAGCAACGGCTGGAATGGTTACTATGGCAATAGAGATAAAGATGAACAAGAACACACAAAGGAGGTGGAATAATGCAACCAAAAAAACTTGGTAACCGTTTAAGACGTTTGCGAAAAATAAACGGTGAAACCCAAAAGGAATTTGCTGAAAACTTCGGCAGACATTACAGAACTGTTCAGAATTGGGAGCTTGGTTTATCTGTTCCAGATGTGTTTACAGCAGAGAAATTGGCAAAGTATTATAACATGGATATCAAAGAATTAGTAAACGGAGGAGATGACAATGGTGAATGAGTTTTGGAAACACGTCAAAGGGTATGAAGGGTTTTATGAAGTTTCAAGTTATGGACGTGTGCGAAGCGTTGAACGAAAAGATGCTCGTGGGCAACTACGAAAAAGCAAAATCATGAGTGTGAAGAAAATACAAAACGCTAAGAAAGTTACATTTTTTAGAGATGGAAAACGCAAGACTTTTTCACTCAAGAAGCTTGTTGTAGATGCGTTTTTAGGAACACAAGAGGCAAACGAAAAAGTAATATTTATTGACGGAAATCCAGATAACGTTTGTGTTGAAAATCTAAAATTTGAAAAGAAATCAAAAAGAAAACGTAATGTCTATCGTTTTGAAGATAATAAGACAGGTGAAGTCTTTGAAGGTTCAATCAGCGATTGTTGCGATGCTTGGGGATTGACAAAATCGGCTTTGCTTAATCGCACGAATAGGGGTAGTGTAACGAAAACGTTAATTGGTGCGCAAGGCTTACGTACCTTCACCAACATCGAAACAGGTGAGGAATTCTACGGAACGAAACAGCAAGCGCTGGCACACTTCCATATTAGCTGGTATACACTATATGACCGCATCGATTCAGGGTTGATTAAAATGTTTCCAGAAGATGAGTATCCAGACGACAGCGAAGATAAAATTTCAGACCCAAAAACAAAACGTCTATTAACTCAGTATTATATTAGAAAAATTAATGAATTAGGGAGCTTAGGAGAAAACGACTATGACAAATAATTTTAAAGACAACATAGTTAGTCCGAACCACTATGTAACTGATAAAGGGTTCGAAGTATTTGACGTTCAAGAAGCGTTCATACACGAATTAAAAGGAATGGCAGCTAGTTACTGGTGCAATGTTGTAAAATATATCTTACGGTTTCAAAAAAAGAACGGTGTAGAAGATTTAAAGAAAGCTAAATATTATCTAGAGAAATTAATTGAAAAAGAGGATAGTAAATGAAAGAACTATTAAAAGAATTTTTAAAATGTCGCGAGACTTCTGAAATTCCTAAAAAACTACTCAACGCTTTGCTTGATACAGATTCAAGGGAACACATCTTACAGTTAATAAATAAAAAAAAGATGATAAAGTTATTGACGTATTCCGAGATATGTTTCAAGAAGAACAGTCAAATCGAAAAGAATTGAAACAAGATTATACTCCAGACGGACTTTCAAATTTGCTAGCAAAGCTTTCTAGCGAAACTAAAAACCTTGCAGACGTGTGCGCTGGAACGGGTTCTCTTACTGTTGCATTCTTAAAGGAGCATCCAGAGGTTAAATTTGTCAGATGTGAAGAATTCTCAGCGCAACCAATTCCGTTTTTGCTTTTAAACTTAGCGCTAATGAATGTTGACGGTGAAGTCGTTCACGGTGATAGCCTTACGAAAGAAGTTTTCACGGTATATAAGCTGAAGCATTCTAAAAACTTTAGCGAAATTCAAATAGCTGATAGCCTAAATAACAAAATTCGTTTTGATACCGTTATATCAAATCCTCCATATTCGCTGAAGTGGCAACCTGCCAATGACGAAAGGTTTGAAAAATACGGTTTAGCACCAGCCTCTAAAGCCGACTTTGCTTTTGTATTGCATGCGTTGTCGCTTTTAAAACCGAACAGAAACCTGTTTGAAATTTTGCCACACGGAGTGCTATTTAGAGGTGGAAAAGAAGGAAAAATCAGAGAGCAACTTTTGAAAGATGGTGTCATTGATTCGGTGATAGGATTGCCAGGAAAATTGTTTCTAAACACCGCTATCCCAACTACCATTTTAAATTTAAAAAAAGAACGCAACGCAAATGATGTCTTATTTATTGATGCGAGCAACGAATTTAAAAAAAGCGGAAAGCAAAATATTTTAGAAAAAGCGAATATCGAACGAATCATAGGTGTATACAATATCCGCAAATCTGTAGATAGATTCGCTTATCTATCTTCAATGAGTGAGATAAAAGAAAATGATTTTAATTTAAATATTCCTCGCTATGTTGATACTTATGTGCCAGAAGACCCAGTAGATTTAGAGCAGGTATTTAGCGAATGGCTGCAAGTAAAAAAAGAGATTTCAGAAGTTGAAGAAAAATTACTGGATATGTTTTCTGAATTAGTACCGACAGACAAAAGCAACATTGGAAAAATTGACAGAGAGAAAGAAATGTTTGCGACAATTGTTAACACGACTAAACAAAAAGAAAGGAATGCTGATGAAGATCAGCTTACATTGTTTTAATGGTATATAAAAAAGTCAAACTATTTGATATCGCAAGTATAGAGCGAGCTAAAAACAAAGAGTATTTCCCTGGAGTTACTATTGTTCAAATAAGTGCAACGAAAGGACAAGTTAAATATGTCGATGAAGCTAGGATAATAGAAATTCATTATGTAGTACTAAAACCTTGCGATAAATTCGATTCAAAATATTTTTATTACGCTGTCAAGAACAGCGCTGGCGAATTATTTTATAAATTCCAAACCGGCTTGAATATGAAGGTTGAGGAATTTAAACATATGGAATTATATGTTGAAGACGATATCAATATCCAAAAAGAACAAGTCAAAAACATGGAAATAATCGAGCGTGCTATCTTGTTATCCGAACAAGAGCTAAGCGAAGTAAAAGAATTTAAAAATACGATGCTATCTAAAATATTTTATAGTTAATAAAGTTGCTGAAGTGCTAACAAAAGTTAGCGCTTTTTTCTGTTATAGCAAAAAAATATTTTATAAAAAAGTTTATAAAAAGTGTTGACAAAGTACAAAATATTGTGTATAATAAGTATATAAAATAAAGGAGAAAACAAATGATTGAGTTAATGGATGTTATTGATTTAATTTGGACAGAAGATACACCAATTTATATCTTCACAGCAGAAAAAGAAAAGTTTGATTATGGGGAAAGTTATATTCCGCCAGAAGTTTTAAAAAGCACTGTTACAGAAATATTTTTTCAGTAACAAGGCAAGTGCATTACAGTGCACAAAATGAAAATTCGCTGGATTTAGTAGTTTTCATCAATGGTTTGCCCATCATCACATTTGAATTGAAAAACGAACTGACCAAACAAACGGTAAAAGATGCCATCAAACAATATAAAACCAATCGTGACCCAAGAGAAGAATTGTTTCGCTTAGGTCGTTGTATGGTTCACTTTGCGGTGGACAGCGAACAAATTTGGATGGCTACCCATTTGAAAGGCGAAAGCACTTACTTTTTGCCCTTCAACAAAGGGAACAATAATGGAGCAGGAAATCCGCCCAATGCTAACGGCATTAAAACCGATTATCTCTGGAATGATATTTTAACCAAAGACCGTTTAACCAACATCATTCAGAACTATGTTCAGTTATTTGAAGAAGAAACGGAAAAGATTTTGCCCGATGGTAAAGTAAAGAAAGAAAAAGTTAAGAAACTGATTTTCCCTCGTTACCATCAAATTGATTCGGTTGATAAACTTCTAAGTAATGCCAAAGAAAATGGAGCAGGCAAACGCTATTTGATTCAACATTCGGCTGGTTCAGGAAAATCAAATTCCATTTCATGGCTTGCTCATCAGTTGGTTGGCTTGTTTGACAAGAACAACGAGAACACCGTTTTTGATACTGTAATTGTAGTTACCGACCGTAAAGTGTTGGATGCTCAAATCCGAAACAACATCAAGCAGTTTGAGCAAGTAAAAGGAGTTGTTGAAGCCATCACCGAAGGAAGCAAACAACTTAAAACTGCTTTGGAAGAAGGCAAAAAAATCATCATAACAACCATTCAGAAATTCCCTTACATCGTAAATGAAATCGGAGAACTGCCAGGAAACAAGTTTGCTATCATCATTGACGAAGCACACAGCAGCCAAAGTGGAAATACAGCAGGAAAATTAAATGAAACCCTATCAAAAGAAACTGATGAAGAAAACGCTGTAGAATGGACAGACGAAGATGAAATTGTAGAAATTGTGAAAGGCAGAAAAATGCTGACTAATGCCAGTTACTTTGCTTTTACAGCAACACCCAAAAACAAAACACTTGAACTTTTCGGGGAGAAATACAATGATAACGGAAAGGAGAAATTCAGGGCGTCTCATCTTTATTCAATGAAACAAGCCATTGAGGAAATTTTCATTTTGAATGTATTACAGAATTACACCACTTACCAAAGCTATTACGCTTTGCTAAAGAAAATTGAAGACGACCCTGCATACGATAAAAACAAGGCACAGAAAAAACTGAAAATATTTGTTGAGAGCCATTCACACGCCATTGCCAAGAAAACGGCTTTGATGATTGACCATTTTATGGACAACGTAATCCGTAAATCAAAAATCAACGGTTTGGCAAAAGCAATGGTAGTTACAAGCAGTCGTAGAAATGCAGTGAAATATAAAAAGGCATTTGACAAATATTTAGCTGAAACAGGAAATCCATACAAAGCAATCGTAGCATTTTCGGGAGAAATAGACGGACAAACCGAAGCTGCGTTAAATCACTTTTCAAGTGCTGCCATTCCAGACGAGTTTAAGAAATCTGAATTCCGCTTTTTGATTGTGGCTAACAAATACCAAACAGGTTTTGACCAACCGCTTTTACATACCATGTATGTTGACAAGAAATTGGGAGGCGTTAATGCAGTGCAGACACTTTCAAGATTAAACAGAACAACAGCAGGAAAGAAAGACACATTTGTTTTGGACTTTGCCAATGATGCAGAAGAAATCAAAAAGTCGTTTGACCCATTCTTTGAAACCACCATTTTAGGTGAAGCAACCGACCCAAATAAATTATTTGACTTACAAGCTGCTTTAGATGCGTTTCAAGTTTATACACCTGAACAAGTTCAAGAGTTTTCGCAAAAGATGGTTACGAATGTTCCTGTTGACCAATTGCACAGCATTTTAGATGCAGCAGCCGAAGTATTCAGAACTTCATTAACAGAAGAACAGCAAGACGATTTTAGAGCTAAATGCAAGACTTATGTTCGCTTGTATGTTTTCCTTGCTCAAATCGTTCCGTTTGTAAATCCTTATTTAGAAAGACTGTATTTGTTCCTAAATCACTTACAAAACAAATTGGGCAAACAGCGTGACGAAGATTTGGCACAAGGCATTTTGGACAATATTGACATGGACAGCTACCGACTGCAAAAGGAAGGAGAATTTAATATTCAATTGCAACAAGGTGATGAGCTTAAACCTATTCCGACAGAAATGCGAGGCGGAGCAGCCGAGCCTGAAATGGAATATTTATCCAACATTGTAAAAGCATTTAACGACCGCTTCGGAACACAGTTTACCAACGAAGACAAGGTTAAAAAAATGACTGAGGACTTAATGGCGGATGTTGCACAAGATGCCGAGTTTGCAAATGCTTTCAGACATTCAGACGAACAGAACGCCAGAATTACATTTGAAGATGTATTAAAACGAAAACTAATTGACCACATTGAAACCAACTTTGAAGTATTTAAAGAGTTTAACGACAACAAAGAGTTTCGTGACTTCTTCGCTGGAACAATGTTTAAAATAATGCAAAAGGACTTTTTAAGATTTCACGCAAACAGATAATGCCAACGCATTTGCAAGCACATTGACAAAGCCCCACACCTGTCCTGAGCTGGCCCTAGGGAGCCAACGCAATAAAACAGACACGAAATGACAGCGAACCAACACGACAGAAAAGAAGGGCGAAATGCTAGCAGTAGTACCTGATGCATATTCCGGATCAAACTGTACATCCCATTCCGGTGAAACAGTACACCCTATTCCGGAGCAAAGTGCACACCCCATTCCGGTGAAAGTGAACAGCTAAAATTAGTTTAGATTTTGTGATTTCCAGTTGTCATATTTGCGAAAGAGGCAGTTTACGGTGAATAAACCAC